>Ga0209166_10000037_pt1 | contig 182024 bp, 160 predicted proteins | sample Coa_R1_3_FD_187151 | JGI IMG/M metagenome (GOLD analysis project Ga0209166, IMG submission 187151) | Surface soil microbial communities from Centralia Pennsylvania, which are recovering from an underground coalmine fire - Coalmine... | ecosystem: Environmental > Terrestrial > Soil >... | reverse complement strand
ACGCCTGCGTCCCGCCGTTGTCGGTCTCGCCGTACACGCGGTCCTGGTAATAACGCCCGGGATTCTTTTTGATCCGATCCTTGGCTTCCAGCAGCAAAACCGTACGTGGCCCGAAGATCACCGCTCCGGTTGGACATACGGTCGTGCATCCCGGCTTCAGCCCTCTTGCCAGGCGATGGCTGCACAACTCGCACTTGGTCACGCGCGGATTGAATCCCACCCACTGGAACCGCGGCACGTGATACGGGCAGGTGATCGTGCAGTAGCGGCATCCAATGCAGTTCTCCGCGGTCCAGCTGACAATGCCGCTTTGCGGATCCTTGTGCAGCGCCTGGAACGGACAGCCCGCCGCGCATGCCGGATCCAGACAATGCATGCACTGCCGCTTTACGAACGAGAATGGTGAACCGTCTTCCGGCTTGTAGAGCTTGATCACGTTGCGCGTCAGGTCGTTCAAATCCGAGGGTGCCTGGTGGAGTTGATCACCGCGCGTGTCGGGCAGGGTGTCGTTCGCCTCGGCGCAGGCTGCCACGCAGGCTTTGCAGCCGATGCAGACGCTGGCGTCATAGAGCAGGCCGACCGCGGCATTAGGCACCGTAATGTGTTCGCTCGCCTGCAGCACATCGGTGCCGACCGTGACTGCCACCGCCGCCGGCACTCCTGCCTTCGCGATCCCGGAGATAAGTTGTCGCCGAGTGATCGCCACTTTATTCCTCTTTCTTCTCGGCGGCTTTTTCCGCAGGCACTTTGACTTTTTCTGCGTGGGCGCGGTCGGCGGCAATCCTCGTCACGCCGGCCTCCATGCTGCTGTGGAAGCGCTGCGAGGCCACCCAAGCCGCGCCTCCCACTGCTCCCGTGATCGCGCCGACCAGCGCCGCCGCTCCCACTCTGAGTTGGCCAGCCGTGCTGAAGATTGGTGGATAGGTTTCGGGAGGTGTCGCCAGATGGATCGGCACCGTCTCGAACGTCCCCATCTGCCACACCACACCTTTTTCCGTGCACCCCATGCACGGCACGCCGGTCCCGATCGGCCACACGCCCGGAATTTCGTTGAAATGCCGCGTCGCACAGGCAGCATGAGTCACCGGACCCTTGCAGCCAAGCTTGTAGAGGCACCAGCCCTTGCGGTGGCCCTCATCGCCGAACGCCGCCGCAAATCTTCCTGCATCAAAATGGGCTCGCCGCGGGCAGTTATCGTGGATCACGCGGTCGTAAGCGAACTTCGGACGGCCGTACTGATCCAATTCCGGCAGCCTTCCCATCGTGGCGTACTCGAGAACCACGGCCAGCAGGTTGTATGGATTCGGCGGGCATCCGGGAAGATTGACGATAGGCTTTCCTTCGACCACCGAGTCCACGCCCACCGCGCCGGTGGGGTTCGGGTCGGCTGACGGCACACCGCCCCACGACGCACACGATCCAATGGCGATAACTGCTGCCGATCGCGCGGCTACCTCTTTGACCACCTGAATGGCAGGCCGGCTGTTCAATTGCATAAACACGCCGTCATCCCGCGTGGGAATCGCTCCCTCGACCACCAGGACATATTTCCCCGCGTTGTCTTCAATAGCCGAGCGTAGTGCGGCTTCTGCCTGCGCTCCGGACGCGGCCATCAGGGTCTCGTGGTAATCAAGGGAGATGACATCGAGGATGAGGTGCGCGACATCCGGAGCCGACGTTCTCAGCAGGGTCTCGGTACATCCGGTGCAGTCCTGGAAATGCAGCCAGATCACCGAAGGCCGCCGTGCCTTGCTCACCAGTTTCGCAACCTGCGCCGCCGTCGCTTTGTGCGTGAGGGCCAGCCCGACCGGCGCAGCAATGATGACTTTTGAACAGAGCTGTAAAAAATTGCGCCGGGACACGCCGCTCTTCTTTAGATAAGTCCCTATGGTCTCTCTCTCGCCGGTGGGCATAGGCAGTCTCCTGGCGACGTGGCCCTTCGGCCAAATCGAAGCCGAGCGTGCTCGGGATTCTTTATTCGACTGTCAGAGGTGCGGTAAGACTAATTTGGGATGGGGCCTGAGAAGACGGTTCTATGAAAGCGTATGAGGTATCCACTGACTTGCGCGTTCGATATCCCGAGTAGTCCTTGCCGACGCCTCCATTCCGGGACTCTGATCAGTCCAAACTCGAGTCGAATGCAGTGTTTATCCTCTTTTTAGAAGGTACCCTCAGTGATGCGAATCACAGCAGGTCGTGATGAAAATCATCACAAAGACCCGAATCGGGACTTCGTCGTGCTGAGAAATGAACACCTGGCGGGGTGATGGCCGAAAGGCCGCCTTAATTTCCCAAGGCGGTATGGCAGTAAATTCTATTGCTGCAAGATCTGTCCAGCCTGCGGATGTACCTGCTCATCTTTGATCTGGGTTGCGTCCCAACTGCCGCCAAGAGCTTTCACCAGGTACACAGAACTGACCATTTGCTGCCCGAGTAACTGCGTCTCCAGCCGCTCGCTGCTAAGCAGGCTAGTCTGGGCGGTGATCACGTCGAGATAGTTGGTTACTCCCCCAACATAGCGGTTGTTCGCAATGTCCAGCGCCTTGCGCGCATCTTCAACGGCGGCCGCCTGGGTCGTAAGGGCCTGAGAGAGAGTACTGAGGTTGCTGATTCCGTCTTCCACTTCCTGAAAAGCAGTGAGCACCGATTGCCGATAATTGGCGACAGATTGTTCGTAGGCGGCGCGGGTAGCTGCCAGGTTCGCTCGGTTTCGTCCACCCTGCAAAAGCGGCTCGAGGGCATCCGCCCCCAAAGACCAGAAAAGACTGGGCGCACTCAATAACGATGAAATATGCGAGCTCTCCAAACCTCCCGTGCCGCTCAAAGTAATATGCGGATAAAAAGCCGTCCGCGCGATGCCGACCTGAGCATTTTGATAGGCCATTTGCCTTTCGAGGGTGGCAATGTCTGGTCTGCGCTCCAAAACATCGGAAGGCACTCCCAGCGGCACCGATGGCGGCGTAGCTTTCAGCGGTGCAACCGGGACATTGAAAGCCGAAGCCGGCTGTCCCACCAGCACGGCGATGGCATGCTCATATTGCGCTCGCGACTGCTGCACCAGCGCGGCCTGCGAAATCGTAGAATCCAGAACGGTCGCCTGCTGAGCGACTTCCAAGCCGCTGGCAATTCCTCCCTCATGCCGGCGCTGCACTAAATCCAAACCCTTGCGCTGATACCCGACGGATTCTTCCACTACTTGATACTCTGCATCCAACTCACGCAGCGTGAAGTAGTCGGCCGCCAGTTCCGCGGTCAAGACCAGCTGCACGTTGCCCAAGTCGGCAGCGCTGGACTGCAGCGAGGCATTCGCGGCTTCCACATTCCGCCGCACTCTTCCGAAAAGATCCGCTTCATAGCTGAGCGAAAACGGAATCGTGTAGACGCTCTGGGTGTAAGGCTTAACGGGCTGCACGAGTCCATTGAGCGGACGATTCCCGGAACCCCGCTCTCGCACCGCGTTAGGATCAACCGAGACTTGGGGAAAATAATCGGCAGTGGCCACGCGCGCCAGAGAACGGGCCTGGGTCAAACGATCGCGCGCGGCAGCCAGGGACTGGTTCGCCTGCAACAATTGCTGTTCGTAAGCGTCAAGTTCGGAATCATGAAAAACCTGCCACCATGCTCCCTTCGGCACGGTGTCTTTGGGAGCAGCCTGCTCCCAGGGCGGCTGGGTCTTCCACGCATCCGGCGCGGGGGCCGGAGCCGCAGGCCGGCTATAGCGCGGCCCGACCGTGCAACCCGATGCAACGATCAATAGGGCAGAACAACAGAGAAGTGCTACCCGCTTCACCGCGCGTTCCCCTTCTGTGAGTTCTGTATCGTTCGTTGCTGCTGTTCGGGAGCGTTCTCTTCTTGCTCGGTACTTTTGGGAATCGATGGCGACTCCGGTTGGTTTTCGGCAGGGAGAGATGCAACATTTACAACCTGTCCGGGCTCTAGTGAGTCCGAAGGATTAATAATCACCAGATCCGCTACGCCGACCCCGCCCAGAATCTCCAGGCTTGTTCCATAGTCCTTGCCGATGTTGATGGAACGCAATTCAACCTTCTTGTCGGGCCCGACTACGGCCACCCGTGGTCCTTCGGCGCGAAACAACATTGCATTCACTGGAACCGTGACTTTATCTACGTTCGAACCCACGGCAAAATGAACCTCGCCAAATGAGCCTGGCAACAGGCGACCGTCCTTGTTCGGCACGTCCACTTCCGTGAGCAGCGTGCGGGTATTTGGATCAATCGACTCCGCCGTCCGCGCGATCCTGGCTGAAAACTTTTGCCCGGGAAACTCCTGCAGCGTTACCGTCGTCAATGCCCCTACCTTGATGTAAGGCGCGTATGCCTGAGGAACGCTGGTGTACACGCGCAAAGGATCGACGCGGGCAATGTCAAACAATTCCCTGCCCGCCGCTCCAGCCCCGGCATTGATCAGCGCTCCCGGATCCACATTGCGTTTGGTAAGCACTCCAGAAAATGGCGCGTAGACTTTTTTGAAGCCCTCTAACTGCTCGAGCCGGCGCACATTCGCATCGGCCGCTGCGAGATTCGCTTGCGCCTGCTTGTATCCGCTGGTCTGCTGGTCCGCTTCCTGCGCGGACACGGAATCACTCTTCCGCAGGTTCTCCCAGCGCTCGGCGCTGATCTTGGCCAGTTCCAACTGCGCTACGATCTGCTGGCGCGCGGCTTTCGTCTGATTCAGTTCCTGATCCACTTCGGGCGTATCGATCGTTGCCAGCAAGTCCCCTTGCTTGACGCGGCTGCCGATATCCTTGTACCACCTCACCAGATAGCCGCTGGTGCGCGCATAAATTGGAGACTCCTCGTAAGCCTGCAATGACCCCGGGAGCACCAACTCCTCATCTGGTTTCTCCGCGAGAGGATGAACCACGGCAACGGTGGGAATCGTCTCGCGCTCGGTTTCCTTGGCCAGCGCGCGTTCGTGGCTCGCACGGCTGAGCAACGTCATCGCTCCGGCGACCAGTAACACCAGTAGAGCGACCCCCACCAGCATCAAGGCTTTCCGCGGAGGGGCGGCCGGAAGCTCCGGCGGCGGCTCGATCGTCGGGGGCTGATGCCGCGACTGTTCCTCCATCGCGGAGATCTCCTCGTCCCGCTGCGCCTGCGAACCCCGGGCATGGTGCGGAGACTGCTCCACGCTTTCCTCCTCGTCTTCTGAGATTGTATTCCGCCCGCTCTGCATGCTCATGCTTTACCCCATTTAATCTATGAATTTTCTTCTATGACTCCTGCTGCGCCCGCCTGGCCTCTCGCCGCGAGTGGAAGATCGCGAACACGCTGGGCACGAAAAACAGTGTCGCAACTGTAGCGAACAACAATCCCCCAATTACGGCCCGTCCAAGAGGAGCATTTTGCTCACCGCCCTCTCCCAAACCGAGCGCCATCGGAACCATTCCGATGATCATCGCCAATGCGGTCATCAGCACCGGACGTATGCGCGTGTACCCCGCAGCCACCGCAGCTTTCACGGCGGGCACGCCTTCATCCATCTGTTCCCGGGCAAAGCTGACCATCAGAATGGAATTCGCCGTGGCCACGCCCATACACATGACCGCGCCTGTCAACGAGGGCACATTCAACGTCGTGTGCGTCAGCAGCAAAAACCAGCAGATGCCTGCCAGCGCTCCCGGCAACGCGGTGATGATGATGAAAGGATCAAGCCACGACTGGAAGTTGATGACAATAAGCAGATAAACCAGCAGAATCGCTCCAGCCAATCCCATTCCCAATCCTACGAACGAGGACCGCATGGTTGCGACCTGTCCGCGGACCACGATGTGGGTACCGCGTGGCAGGTGATTCTCAAATGTCTTAAGAACCTTATTAGTGTCGGCTGCTACGGCTCCGAGATCGCGGTCTTGCGTACTGGCATACACGTCAATCACCGGCTGCACGTCGTAGTGATTGACGGTTGCAGGACGTACCGCCGGGCTCAGCTGCACCAGGTTGCCCATCAGTTGCGGCCCCTGCTGCGAGATCACCGGAATATTCATTAGATCCTGTAGGTTCGTCATGCGATACTGCGGAGCCTGCACTGCCATTTGATACGTAACCTCATTGCGCGGATTGAGCCAGAAGTTCGGCGCGGTCTGAAAGCTACCGCTTAATGAAACCAGGGCGCTTTGCGCCACTTCCCTTGCTGTCAGCCCGACCTGGGTAACGCGGGTGCGCTCGATATCCATATGAATCGTGGGCAGGGACAATAACTGCTGCACGTGTACGTCCGCAGTCCCGGGGATATGCCGAACCTTATTGGCGATCTGCTGCGCGATGGCATAGTTAGTCTGCTGATCGGTTCCTACCACCTGCACGTCAATGGGAGCGGGCAAGCCGAAATTGAGAATTTGAGTGACGATATCGGCCGGCTGAAAGAAGAATTCCACTCCTGGAAAATGTTCCGGCAGAAACTGTCGCAAATGCCGCATGAGCGCGGCTTGCGGAGGATGATGCTCCGGATCAAGGGCGATGAGAATTTCCGCGTCACTACTGCCGATCGTCCCGTTGGAACTGTACGACTGGTTGATGCCGGAATTGGGGAGGCCGATATTGTCCAGAATAGTCTCCAGTTGTCCCGGCGGAATTTCCCCGCGGAGTGCATCCTCAATCTGGTTGCACAATCGTGCCGTCTCTTCCACGCGCAATCCGGGGCGGGCCCGGACGTGCAACCGCAACAGCCCGGCATCCACATTCGGGAAGAAGTCCTCCCCGAGAAAGTTATAGAGCCCCAGAGAGAGCAAGCAGAAAATCAGGAAGCACACAGCGAATATCCCGCGATGGTCGAGGGTCGTCTCCAGCAAGGATTCATATCCACGGCGAAAGTCCTCGAATTTGCGCTCAAACCCCCGTTGAAAGCGCCCAAAATAAGATGTCGGAGTCTCTGCCCGATGCTCATGGCCGCGCATGATGTACATCACCAGAGTAGGAATGAGCGTCCGCGACAGCAGGTAGCTCGCGAGCATGGCGAAACTGACAGCTTCCGCCAGCGGCACGAACAGGAATTTCGCCACGCCCGTCAAAAAAAACATGGGCACGAACACGATGCAGATGCTGAGCGTGGATACAAACGCCGGAACGGCAATCTGTTGAGCGCCGTCCAGAATGGCCTGCCGCATCTCCTTGCCCATGGCCAGATTGCGCTCGATGTTTTCGATCTCTACCGTGGCATCATCCACCAGGATGCCCACAGCCAGTGCCAGGCCGCCAAGCGTCATGATGTTGATGGTCTGACCAATCGCGCCCAGCAGGATGATCGACACGAAGATCGAGAGGGGAATCGAGATTGAAATGACGATGGTTGGCCGCCAGTCTCCAAGAAAGATCAGGATCATGCAGGCCGTCAGGGCTGCCGCGATTAATCCTTCCCGTAACACTCCTTCAATGGACGCACGCACGAAAAGGGATTGATCAAACAACGCAGTGATTTTCAGTTCCGGCGGTAACGCCTGCGCTGCCTGCTGCACAATGCCCTTGATCCCCGCCACAATCTGCAGCGTCGATGCCGAGCCGTTCTTGTAAATCGACATCAACGCGCCGCGGTTCCCGTCCTGGCGAACAATGTTGGTCTGGGGAGCAAAACCGTCACGAATGTGAGCCACATCCCGCATGTATAGCGTGGAGCCGTTTGTGGTTTTGACCGGCAAATCGTTCAACTCCGCAATTGTCTGCGGCGTTCCGTTCATTTCTACGTCATATTCGAGGGGCCCCACCTTGATCGTGCCGGTCGGCAGGATGATGTTCTGGGCATTCACCGCGTTCACGATATCCGTGGGCGACAGACCGTAGGCCTGAAGCTTCGGCAGATCCAGATCGACCTGAATCTGGCGGATTTTTCCGCCGTAGGGATAAGGCGTAGCGGCGCCCGGCACGGTAGCCAGGAAATTTCGCAGAAAGTTTTGCCCGAGATCGAATAGCTGCTGCTCGGGCAAAGTCTTGCTACTCAAACCCAGCTGAATAATCGGAGTGGTGGAAGCGCTGTAGGAGATGATCAGCGGCGGCGTTGTGCCAGGCGGCATGCCTCGCACTGAGGTCTGGCAGATGGCCGTAATCTGGGCGATCGCTCCTTGCACATTTGTGCCCGGCCGAAAGAACACTTTGATGATTCCCAGTCCATACACAGATTGGGACTCCATGTGCTCAATATCGTTGACCGTAGTGGTGATGCCGCGCTCGGAATTGGCGACAATGCGGTCGGCCATATCCTGTGGCGACATACCCGTGTAGAACCAGACCACGGAAACGACGGGGATGTTGATGTCAGGAAAGATGTCGGTAGGAGTGCGCAGGATGGTGATCGGGGTCAGAAGAATGATGACGAGCGCCATCACTACGAACGTATAAGGACGTCTGAGGGCAAGAGCAACTATCCACATGGTCTACCAGCGCTCCAAGGTCAAAGCTTTTGCAATGGCTGCCCCAAGCCATTCCACCGATGCAAGCTTAGATTCGATACTCCGCGTATCGGATTCCAAATAACTGCGCTTGATTATATGGTAGCGTACCATTATGCGCCAGAAATCTACGGCGGCGATCGACAGTTCAAAGGGCAGGCGCCCTCCCGGACGTCCGCGCAGCGAGCAGGCGCGCGTGGCTATTCTGCGCAGTACCCTAAAGATTCTTGGGAAGAACGGCTTCTCCGATTTCACCATCGAAGATGTTGCCGATCGCGCGGCAGTCGGCAAAGCCACGGTGTACCGCTGGTGGCCCAATAAGGGTGCGCTGATCGCCGACGCCTTTGCCAGCAGCACCAGCCAGAAGCTCCATTTTCCTGACAGTGGCTCACTCTATACCGATTTGAGCCGCCAGATGCGCCAGTTGGTAAAAGTCTTTCGCAGTCCTATGGGACGCATCGTTGCGGCCATCTTGGCTGCCGGGCAGAGCGACAAAACTCTGCTCGGGGACTTCCGTGAGCGCTTCCTTTGGCCTCGCCGCCGGGAAGCCTACCTGACGTTGCAACGTGCAATCCGGCGCGGTGAACTGCCGGAGAATACCGATCTGGATCTTCTGCTCGATTCTCTTTATGGTCCTATCTACATGCGATTTCTTATCCAGCATGACCGGCTTACTCCGCTTTTTGTGGATCGGCTGTGCGCGCTGGTATTAGGAGGAGCGCAGCGCAGAAAAACACCTTCCCGCGATCAATGGGCCGAGAAGATGGGCGCCTGATCACCCCGTCCGCTAATCACATCTTTGAGTGTCGCTGATCACAGCCTCAATCCGCCCGCCCTGTCTACCATAAGACGTTTTTCCAGGTTCGCGCACACGTTCCGCCTCGGGAACGGCTCTAATTTACCTACCTCCCACGCGGGACGCACGTCTACCGGCTATCCAGGCAAGGAGATCAATATGCTTCAAACCAAGCTCAATGTGGCTTTCTACGGGCATGTACGCCAGTATCACAATATCAAGTCTGAAATCGATGCCAATATCCACGAAGTGCTGGAGAGCGGTCAGTACGTCATGGGACCGATGCTGAAACGCTTCGAGCAGGAACTCGCTGCCTTTCATGCTGCGCGATATGCGATTGGGGTTGGGAACGGAACCGACGCCCTCTGGCTGGCTTTCAAGGCGCTTGGCATCGGGCCAGGTGACGAGTGCATTACCACGACGAACACTTTCTTCGCGACCGCAGAGGCGATCTGGATCACGGGCGCGACCGCCGTCTTCGTCGACTCCGATCCGCGTACGAATTGCATCGATCCGAACAAAATTGAAGCCGCGATTACTCCTCGCACGAAGCTGCTCGTACCGGTTCATCTTTATGGGCAATGCGCCGACATGAGAGCGATCCGCGAGATCGCCAACCAGCACAACCTGAAGATCGTTGAGGACAATGCCCAGGCCATCGGCGCCGGCGGCGATGGGTTCGGCATCACGGAATTCAGCGACGCCGCGACCGTCAGCTTCATCATCCAGAAGAATCTCGGCACGTTCGGCGACGGCGGCGCAGTCGTCACTAACAATCCCGAGATCGATCGCGCGGTTCGCAAGCTGCGCAACCACGGCTCCGAGAAGCGCTCCTGCCACAGCATGGGATGCAACAGCCGGCTCGACGACCTGCATGCGGGTGTCCTCAGCGCCAAGTTAAGGCATATCGACGAGTGGAACGACCTCCGCCGTAAGTGGGCGGCTCGCTATAGCCACGGCTTGGAGAAAGCGCGCAACATCACTCTCCCCTACCAGATACCCGGCTGCCGTCACGTATTTCATCTCTATGTGATCGAGACCAAGCTGCCGAAACATCGCGATGCCCTGCTCCAATTCCTGAATGATGAAGGCATCGACGCGAAGTGCCACTACCCCATCGCCATTCATCAGCAGGAAGGATATCCGTGGGGCCAGCAAGCTCGTATCGCCGGCCCGCTCACGAATTCGGAGCGCAATGCTGCCTGCTGCATTTCTTTGCCGATGTTTCCAGAACTGACCGAAGAAGAAGTTGACTACACCGTGGACAAAGTCCTCGAGTGGGATCGGAGTGTGCGATGAACCACAAATATCGTGTTGTTGTAGTGGGTATGGGCAAGCGCGGCATGCATCATGCCCTCGCCTTTCAAGCCAACGGACGCTTCGAGGTGGCCGGCGTGTGCGACGTCGTTCCCGCGCGCCTGGATGCAGCCGGAGAAAAATTCGGCTGCCTCAAAGGCGCCGACGCGCTGCAAGTCGCGTTGGCCGCCAAGCCCGATGTGTTCTGCTTCTGCACTCTGCCGCATCTTCGCAGCGAGATGATTCGCATCGGCATTCGCAGCGGCGCCCGCCTGATCGCGTTCGAGAAGCCGGTAGCCCTGACCAGCCGCGAAGGCATGGACATTAACAAGCTGTTGCACGCGAATCACGTGAAAGCAGTTGTTAGTCACCAGCACCGCTATGGCGAGCATTACCGCAAAGTCAAGGAGATCATCGACAGCGGAGCGCTGGGCCGCATCCATACCGTTTACGGCACAGCCTCGGGCTGGATGATGCACATGTTGTCTCATCTCATCGACTACATGCGCTGGTTCAACTCCGGAGCTGAGGCGCGCTGGGTGATGGCGCAGGCCGCCGGCGAGCACAAGCTCGACGATCCGCATCCCTCTCCCGATTACATCGGCGGCTTCATCCAGTTCGCCAATGGAGTGCGCGGCATCGTCGAGTGCGGCGCCGGCGCTCCCGACGTCCCCGAAGTGGACTACTGGTGGCGCAAGTGCCGCATCGGCGCGCAAGGCACCGACGGGTTCGCGGAAGTCCTAACCGGCGGCGGATGGCGCGCCGCCACCAAGAGCGGTGCCACGTCCGGAGAAGGCTGCATGAACTACGAGCACGACATGCCGCCCTATGTGGAAGACATCGCCAACTGGCTGGACGACGACCGCAAGGTGCATCCCTGCAATTTCGAAAGTGCCTACGCGGGCTTCGAAATCATGATGGCCTTGTGTCGGTCTGCCGCAGATGGGGGGCAGGTGGCTCTTCCGCTTAGCGATGCAGGAAACGAAATCGAGTTGCTGAGAGCTTATCTCGCCGGCCGGAAAGTCATGGCCTCAACCTCGGCGAACGCCAAGGAGTACCGACTGCCAGACCCAAAGTTAAGACCAGTTCTGTAGCCGGAGAATAGCGCCGCCGTCCCGGCGGTTGTCGGGTGGGTGTCCTCGCCCGCCCGACATCCCTTAGCAGAAGCGCTAGTCCCTGCTCTGGAGGATCCCCGGTGACCCCAGTCACCCCTTCTCGTGATGCCTTTCACTGCCCACCTAGGCCGGAAAAAGAGACCATCACAAGAGAATGTCGCCAGTGTTCTCAACAAGCCACAGCGCGCGGCAAATAGAAAGCGCTTCCGAAGCTGCATCCCGCACCGTCGCTTGCCTTAGCCACCGACAAGCCAACAGAGTGAGGCATCGTCATGGGCCGTCATAATTTCATTTCCATCAAAGATTTTTCCCCCGAAGAGATTCACTATCTGCTCGACCTTGCTCGCGAGATGAAGGCGCATCCCTCCGCGCACTCCGGAGTTCTCAAAGGCAAAACTCTGGCTATGATTTTCGAAAAGCCCTCATTACGAACCCGCGTCTCCTTCGACGTCGGCATCCAGCAACTCGGCGGCTTCTCGCTCTATCTCTCCAACGCCGAGATCAACCTCGGTAAGCGCGAATCCGTGTACGACGTGGCCAAGAACCTGGAACGCATGGTGCAGGCCATCATGATCCGAACCTATGCCCACCAGATCGTCGAACAGATGGCCGAGTACACCAACATCCCCATCATTAACGGGCTCACCGACTACAGTCATCCCTGCCAGGCCATGGCCGACTACCTCACCATCCAGGAACTCAAAGGCAACGTGGCCGCGTTGAAGATTGCTTTCGTGGGCGACGGCAACAATGTCTGCCACTCGCTGATGTTCGCCGGAGCCCAACTCGGCGCGCAAGTATGGGTCGCCACGCCTGCGGGGTACGAACCGGACGCAGATGCCGTGAAGTGGGCAATCGAGCGCGGCGCGCAGACGGGAGGGCTTTGCACCGTCACTCACGCCCCTATGGAAGCGGTCAGTAATGCCGACGTCGTTTATACCGACGTCTGGGCCAGTATGGGCCAGGAGTCCGAAGCAGCCGAACGCCGCAAGATTTTCCTGCCGTACCAGGTGAATGCCGGCTTGTTCCGCCGTGCCAAGTTTGACGCAATCTTCATGCATTGCCTGCCGGCCCATCGCGGCGACGAGGTCACAGACGAGGTCATCGATTCCGCCCACTCGGTCGTCTACCAGCAAGCGGAGAATCGCTTGCATGCCCAGAAGGCAATTCTGCTCGAACTCATGGAGTACCGCGAAGCGCCGGAAACACAAAGAATCACCCGCCGCGAGAGGACAGAAGCCTTGGCCGATTTTGCAATCTGAAACGCTCGGGTGGAACAAAGTACTAGGTACTGAGAACGGAATACGGAGAACTGAGAACTACTCTTGAAGACCATGCTCATCGCCGTCGGTGGCAACTCCCTGATCCGTGCCGGGGAGAAAGGCACGACCGCCGAACAACTCGCCAATGCTCGTCGGACGGCGGCAGCGATTGTCGGACTCATTCGCGACGGCTACCACTTAGTCGTCACCCATGGCAACGGACCGCAGGTGGGGGCGCAGTTGCTGCGCTCCGAGCGTGCCGCCGACCAGGTCCCAAGCCAGCCTCTTGACGTGTGCGGCGCCGCCAGCCAAGGAGAGATCGGCTACCTGCTCTCCCAATCTTTGCAGGACGAATTAGCCGCTGCCGGCGAACAGGTCCCCGTCGTCAGCCTGGTGACGCAGAGCATTGTCTCGGCCACTGATCCGGCGATGAAGCATCCCACCAAGCCGATCGGCCCTTTTTACTCGCGAGCCCATGCGGAAGAACGCAAACGCCTTTTGGGTTGGGAAATTGTGGAGGACGCGGCACGCGGTTATCGCCGGGTCGTTCCCTCTCCCGAACCGGTGGAGATTGTCGAACTCGAGGTCATCCGTTCGCTGGTGGGTCAGGGAGTTCTAGTCATTGCCTGCGGTGGCGGCGGAATTCCCGTCGTGCGGGAGAATGGCGATCTTCACGGCGTCGAAGCCGTCATTGACAAAGACCGTGCCTCCGCGCTGCTTGCCTCTCAGCTCGGAGTCGACGTGTTTGCGATTTCCACCGACACCGACTACGTCTATCTCGATTACAAAAAGCCCACACAAAAGCCACTCACCCGGGTGACCGCCTCGGATCTCCAGCAACATTACAGCGCAGGACACTTCCCGCCGGGAAACATGGGTCCGAAGGTTGAATCGGCTCTCCACTTCCTGCAGGCCGGCGGCACGGAAGTGGTGATCACGTCGTATGAGTATCTTCGCGAGGCCGTTGCTGGACGCGCCGGCACGCACATCCTCCCTGACGCAGAACCCCTCACTCGCAAGCTGCCCGTGAATCTCAAGACCGCCGTAGGAGGCTGCTGACGATGTCAGACTCAATATTTACTCCCATATCCACCCGAGAGCCTGACCATAGATCCGACGCGCCCAAGATACGCCATCTGATCGAGTCTCAGCAGCTCACCGTCCCTTTGCTGATGGAGTTATTCCATCGCTCCCGCGGCATGGAGCGCGTGGTCGCCCGAGGCGGCTCTCTCGATTATCAGAACAAGATCCTTGCGACATTGTTCTACAGGCCGTCGACCCGCACCCGCTTCTGCTTCGAGGCCGCCATGCACCGGCTCGGCGGCAAAGTTCTTTCCACTGAGCAGGCAGGAGCCTTCTCCTCGGAGGTGGAAGCCGAGCAGGTCGAAGACTCCATCCGCATCATCGGCAGTTATTCCGACGTGATTGTCGTGCGTCATCCGGAAGAAGGTGGCGCCCGGCGCGCCGCGCAGGTCTCCCCGGTTCCAATTATCAATGCCGGCGATGGAGACGGCGGCCAGCATCCCACGCAGGCCCTGCTCGATCTGTACACCATCTATCGCGAACGCCCGCTCGATGGCCTCAGCGTGGCCATCATCGGCGAACTCGATAAAGGCCGCACCGCACGATCGCTCGCCTACCTGCTCGCCAAGTTCGAGCGTGTGAAGATTTTTTTTGTCAGCCCCGCCGAACTCCAGATGAAGCCCGACATCCTCGACTATCTCAACGAGCATGGAGTGCAGTATGAACTCGAGTCCGATATCGACCGTGTCATTCGTCAGGTCGATGTTGTCTACCAGACCCGCATTCGTCCCGAGCGCGTGCGCGACCGCCAGGAATTACAGCGTTATGCAATCAATACCACCGTGCTTAAGAAGATGAAGCACGACGCGCTCGTCCTTCATCCTCTTCCGCGCACGGTAGAGCTCGACAAAACCGTGGACGACGATCCGCGTGCGCTTTATTTCAAGCAGGCGGCTAATGGACTTTATGTGCGCATGGCCCTGCTGACCATGTTGCTGGAAAAAGACCTTTCATAACGAGGAGAAGACATGCCAGTACTCGAAAAGACCCGCTCGCAGGAACTGATCGCGCTCGAAGAACAATTCGGCGCCCACAACTATCACCCGCTCGATGTCGTCATTGAGCGCGCCGAAGGCGCCTGGGTCTATGACGTCGATGGAAAGCGTTATCTCGATTGCCTCGCCGCTTATTCTGCCGTGAACCAGGGACACTGCCATTCCCGCATTTTGCATGTCCTGATGCAACAGGCATGCAAGGTGACTCTGACTTCCCGCGCCTTTCGTAACGACCAGTTACCGCTGCTTTATGAGGAGTTGCACCGCCTCACCGGCTTCGACATGGCGTTGCCCATGAACTCCGGCGCAGAGGCGGTCGAGACTGCTGTGAAGGCCGCCCGTAAGTGGGGATATAAGGTGAAGGGCATCCCCGAGGGCAAAGCCGAGATCATCGTATGTGCGAACAATTTTCACGGGCGCACGGTCACGATCGTCAGCTTCTCCACCGACGAGCAATATCGCGACGGCTTCGGCCCATTCACGCCAGGGTTCAAGATCATCCCTTACGGCGACGCCACCGCGTTGCGCGCCGCGATTACGCCTAATACCTGCGCGTTTCTGGTCGAGCCCATCCAGGGCGAGGCTGGCATTATTATTCCTCCTGCCGGATTTCTCTCCGAGGCGGCTGCCATCTGCCGCGAAAGCCACGTACTCCTCATGTGCGACGAGATTCAGTCTGGGCTCGGCCGCACGGGCAAGCTCTTCGCCTGCATGCACGAGGATGTGCGCCCGGATGTGCTGATCGTGGGCAAGGCGCTTTCCGGAGGCTTTTATCCGGTCTCTGCCGTGCTCGCATCGAAGAAGGTTTTGGGTGTCTTCCATCCCGGAGACCACGGCAGCACCTTCGGCGGCAATCCGCTCGCATGTGCCGTCGCGCGCGAGGCTCTGCGCGTTCTGATCGAGGAAAACCTGGTCGAGCGCTCCGCCGAAATGGGCGCCTATTTCCTGGATCGCCTGCAAAGCCTGCGCAGCCTTGATTTGAAGGAAGTTCGCGGCAAGGGTCTCTGGATTGGAATCGAATTACGGAGCTCAGCACGTCCGTATTGCGAAGCCCTAAAGGAGGAAGGCATCCTCTGCAAAGAAACCCACGACCGTGTGCTCCGAATTGCTCCGCCGCTGACCATTACGCGCGAAGAAATTGACTGGGCGTTCGAGCGCATCCGAAAAGTCATCGAGCGGCGGGCCTAATTAGTCGGGGAAGACATCGAATTGCGAAGCACGTAACGGAGGGAACAACAATTCTGCAGCGTCGATAACGGGGCTCAGGCGAACGGGAAAAAATGTCGCGTCAACGGTGATGTCTGCCGCCGCCGTGACCGCCGGAGTGCCCGCCGCCTCCGTGAAAGTGTCCGCCGCCGAAACTCTTGCCGCCGCCATGGAAGCTCTTTGGCGAATGGCCACCGCCGCCCATGTGGAAGCCGCCCGAGCTTCGGCTGCTAACACCCTTAGGCGCGTGCCCACCGCCGAACAAATGCAAGCTGTGCGAGCGCGCTGGTGTTCCGGCGGAATGCGCAAACCCTCTGTTCGCGCGTCCCTCGGAATACCGTCCCGCAAGTCCGCCGCGCTGAAAACCCAAAGCCGACGCGCGATAGGTCTGCCTCGAACGGTTGTAGGCTGTGGCCGAACCACGGGAGCCTTGTCCCATGCCACGGTTCCAACTGGCTCCGGAGCTATGGCGGTCGAACCGCCGCCAATTTTCCGGCGACCTCGTATTGTTGTAGGCTTGGCGCGACGTTCGATTGTACCGACCTCCAGAGGTTCGGCTGTACCCGCTTCCAAAGGAATGAAAGCCGCCGCTGGAGTTGCCTCGCCAGTTCCCGGCATATCTGCCGGATGAGCGGCCGAATCCTCGTCCATCGCTACCGTTGTTTCTGCCAAATCGGACGAACCCGTCTCGCGTGCGGCCGGAGCCGTTCCCACGAAACGCTCCTCTTCCCGCGTACGCATGCAACCCGTCGTGGCGGAATCCCCAATCCGCAACCGTGCTGCTGTGCGAATAGTAATCCGAATGGTCGAACAAGACGGATTGGGCTAACCAGTCCAGACCCCACGCCAGCCAGCCCCAGGGTGCTTGGGTAAAGGCATTCAGCGCGATTCCAACGCCATACGTGATGGGCGACGAGGCCAAGAAGGATCCCACTGCGTCCAGCAGCGAGAATCCGGGGTAGGGCGATACCTGGTCTCCGTAGACCGTCCACGGATTGTAAGCCGGCACGTACACAACTTGCGGATTCACCGGCATCAATTGGATGTTGTCCTGTTCGTAATTCACGGCCTGCTGCGGCGTGCTCCGCAGGGCTCCGGAGTCATAAGCACGCCGGCGCATGACTTGGACTGCCTGGAGTACATCTTGCGGTTGGTTGTAGTAGGCGTTGCCCAAGTCGGTGGTCCATTGCAGATTGCGGTCCATCTGCGCCAAGACCTTGGGAAATGCCGTCAATGCTTTCACGCTCGGGTCCCAGTTCTGGAAATCGGCGCCAGCCTCAATCTGGTCAGGGGAGGCGTAGCGCTGCGTCTGCCGCCAGTGGTCGGCGTCTTCAACCTGACGGGGGTAGGTCGATGCTGCGAGCACCTGCGCCACCAGCGGGTCCGGATAAAGCGCAATCGGCGCCACAAGTTGTTCCAGTTGTTCTGAATTCAACGGCTGAACCGTAGGCGGGCTATCACTTTGCGGGCTATCACTTTGCTGCGGATATCCCTGACTGGAATCGGGATAAGCCTGCGTGTCAGGCTGCTGTCCATAATCCGGCTGCTACGGCTGGTCTGGCGTGTATTGTCCCGTGTATGAATCGTCCTGCGACCACCCTGGGTTGCCGGGCGTTTGCTGTGCGTAGAGTCTTCCCGGTCCGAGCAGTAAAGGTAGAACAATTGCAGCCAGTGCGATCCGCCTTGTGAGAAGCCGCCCGACGTTTGCTGGTGAAAACATTGCCTTCATTCGTCCCACAACAACTCGAGCATTGTCCCAAAATCGTCGAACTGAGAGGCTTCTGCCCTCGCCAAAATGCTTGAAATCGAGATAGGGATCAATGCAGGGGGAATCAATTCTGGGTCAATAGCGAAGTAGCTGAAAACAGAAAGGTTTTGCTCTAAGATAACTGCTTGGCAAGTTCCCGAGGACGGCTCCTTGCGATTTCTGCAAGGGACGTTTGCTTCGTTCAGCCCTAGTAGGGAGTACGATTCTCGACTGATTTGGAGGTAAAAACTTTGGAGCTCGTGCAGAACACCTTCGGGCCGCAGGTGTAACCTATGTCTCCGGAACGTTCTGTTACCTATGTCTCCGGAACGGACACTGATTGAATGGTCGGGGCGATAGGATTTGAACCTACGACCCCCTGCGCCCAAGGCAGGTGCGCTACCAGGCTGCGCTACGCCCCGACAAACGCTGAGGACAAAGGGGTTATGCCCCAGGCATTTCCGTAAGAATTATAGAAGCAGGTATGCAAGGAGCACAAGGCTTCTTGGTGGGGAAATTACACCGGGCGAATTCCCCGAAGTGTTCTCTTGCTGCTACATCGTATGCAAGAGCCGCTGCCACCTCATCTGCAAAGGTTCCAAGGTATTTCGTTCTCTGATTCACCTTGATGTACGTAACCCATTGCGAACCGTCGCGAGACACGCCTTTGAACTGTGAACTTCCATGAGCCTTCTTTGTGTTGCTTCTGTTCTGGGCGAACGTGCAGACACGCAGATTATCGCGTTGGTTGTTCAACCCGTTCAGGTCCCTGTGGTCAACCAGAGGAACAGAGCCAGACGGAAGACGAAGGATAAAACGATGCATTCTCGTGCCGTCTGCCATGACAGCATAGTTCGTATTCTTCCTTCTATCTCTCTTGATGTACCACTTGTATTCATTGAGACTTTGAAAATCAGCATCATCAACCAGGGCAACAAAGCCCTGAGTCAACTCAATTGTCCTCGCTTTCCTTCGCTGAGGCGCGATACCTGCCGCGACTACAGGATGTGTTTTGCCTCGGAGAACTCCCTCAATAGACCGCTCGACAACAAGGCTTGGTTGTACGTTCGAAGGAGGCGTTAGCGGTGCGTCTTGAATTGAATCTTCTAGACTGTCGCATAGCATTCGGCCTCCTTTCGTTGAGATTGCGGTGCGTCTGCGACTTCCACCTCGGGCCGACAAATCCTCGTGACATCCACGTCTTTCTTTTTACGGTTCTTCGTTTCCTTCGCGATCTTGAGATACGTGCTCATCAGCTTGTAGACATTGACCGGGTCAAACTTTTTATACCGTCTGCGCCAACTTTCAATCCGGCGAGGGATATGAACGATGGCTGTTTCAAATTCTCCGTCGCCGTATACATTGAGCCACGAACACAATGTCTTATCCGGCGGGAGTTCAACACCCGGAAGCATGATCGCCCATAACGTCTTTGCACTTTCAAATCTGTGAATGAATGTCATTGTGGTTTCCAACATTGACTTCTGAGATGAGTGCCCAGAACGCTTGGCCGTCTATCCTCCTGCTTTCCGCTTTAGCCCTCCTTTTGATCGCAGATTCGCTCGTGGCGCTATTACCCTCCCAACCTGCCTCTTTCAACCGTTGACGACACTCACTGGAGAGCTTGGGGCCATGCTGCAACAATTCGTTAATTATTTCGCCGTATTCCGCAGTTTTCTCAACTTCGTGAGTTGATACCGGGTCAACAGCGTCCTGTGCTGTCGCGTCAGTCTGACCAGTCCATTCGATCTTGATGGCCTGAAGGGTCTGAGAGCCGACTTTTCTCTCGTCTTTAACGGTGCGATATCTCATCGATGGAACATTCCCAGTAGTTCCTCGCGCTTGCGTCAAGATATGACGGTGCTTGTCAGTAACGTCCCCCGTTCTGTCCGCCCCAACCATATATATGTATCGCGCAACTGCATGGAGTGCCTTCGCTCCCTGAATTCTGTGTAGCGGAAATGTTCCTTTATCGCGAGAATTCAAATGGTGGACCGTCACGATGCACATGCCGAGTTCCTTTGCAAGCTCGGAGCACGGAACCAAAATCGTTCTCATTTCTGCATCGTTATTCTGGTCGATATCACCAATGTAGTTCTGAATTGGATCGATGATAATCAGCCCTAGATCGGGAATCTTCCTAGCGAACTCGAACAGAGTCCTGATGTCTTTATCGAATGCGAATTGTCGCTCACACTCATCACCTTTGTTCCAGACCTTTGTTCCTTTGATGTAATAAAACTTCGAGTCATCCGCGCCCATCGCATCGAGGCTCGGCATGATGGTGTCATTCAGGTCGTCTTCAGCGTTCAACATGAGGACCGAGCGCGGACCAATCGGGTTTTCCCGGCGGTCTGGAAACGTCAGACCACGTGTGATACAGGCTGCCATATCCCGAGTGATCGGTGATTTCGCCTCGCTTGAGTTTCCGGCCAAGCCGCATAGTTTGGCGGGAAGGAATGGTTCGCTGATGTATTTCAGTTCTTCACGGGGAGCCTCATCACCGCGAATGACGACAAGGCTTTTCTTCGTGTCGAAGTCGGTTACGGCGCGACGTGCAAGGGAACGAATCGCTTTTTCTTCCTCGATGACAAACTGCGGTCCATCCTCGCATCGTAGTATCGCGATTTCACGCAGTATCGCGTACATTTCATCTTCCGTTCTTATGCCAGAATTTCGTAGAGAACCAGCTATGGAAGTGAGTTCAGCATTGCGTTGACCTTTCGGGATTGGTCGACTAACGGCAGCCGATTTCTCCTTCTTGGTCTTTACCTCTTTGAAGACCTCTGCCGGGAATGCTGCGAGAGGAACGTCGTAGACAATCTCGTATTTCTCGCCGTCAGGATGATTGCTTCCGGGGCCAGCTACGTATCTACCGATTCCAATGATGTCGCCTGTCACGCCGCCTAGGTTGAAATTGGTTGACGGTACGGCTCTGGCGTAATAGAGATGGAATCCGCCCTCGCGCCCGGACTTGACTGTCAGCGCTGACGGGAGATTGAATTCCTGCATCCACGAATTCAAATGTTCGAGGGATTTCAGACCGCGATCCACATCAACGACGGTGATGTCGGACGCACCACAATCGACACCATAGTTCGCAGCTACTCCCTCATCATACGGACGGAGAGCATCACTGAGTTTTTTTGTCGAGGAGTGAACCCCGTGTGGTGAGTATTTCGGATGGGGTTCTTTGGAGTGGGGTTTGAGAACGAGAGTTGCGAAACCGCGCTTGTGCGCGTCTTCGACTGAACTACGAAGTAAAGAAATTTCGACTGCTTGAGAATCTATTGGAACCGTTGTTCCGGGTGATGAGCATTGCACGTGTACCTGCCTTCTCCTCGACTTATTCGAGGTGAGTCTGGATATCCTGCCAGTTCAGCACGACCACCCATCCAGCTTCTGCCGGATTGGGCTTTTGACCGTATTGTTATATTACCAAAACTACTACAATTTGTCAAATCAGTTAATCTTGCTGATAGTATATGATAGCTTCGAAACGACCTGTGATGACTGGCCACTGGTAGCTCCGCCTCGTCAAGTCTGGTCGAAATGGAGATAACTCACTGAAAATAATAGAGATTCTGAGTTGACGACCAGTTGACGCGCCATCAAGTATTCGTCAACCCGTCTAAGTCTTTGATTATATATAACTTAATTATAAAATTGTCAGAGAGTTGATGACATAAGCACAAGGGGCGGGAGCATCAAGCCACCGCGCTTCAGTACAATATACCTTCCAGCGTCTGGAAGATAGGTTTCTAACCCATTCGTAGAGAGGGGGAACCGGTCAATTTTCCGGCCTCTAAGTTATTGTTTTTCAGCGAATTAATTCTATATCTCAAGTTGAAAAACTGAGATAAGTCTATTATAATCAACGTGTTGCAATAACCTGAATAGATTTCCCTCATTCTGGCTTGGATGAAATGCGGGTTGGGAAATTTCCAATAGGTCTTCCTGAGGCTGGCAAAGCTGCCAATGAGAAGAGAGTGACCAAGGAGACTCCCCGGCTACGGATCAATTCCGGTAACGGGACCCGACTGACCTATAGCCAATGAGCCAGCAAACTTCTGATTTCCCCAACGGTTCGGAGAAGTCAGTCTATTCTTCAGCTTGGTAGTTTTGAATCGTCTCACACAGCTTGATGCCAAGGTCTGTTAGCCGTCCATTGTCTACCTGTGCTATCTGGTTTGGTAGCCCGACTGTTCTATCACGGTGAGGTGAGATAAGCCCCAGTTCCATCAAAGTAGATTCATCTTTGAGCACAAGAGCAGTGAGTCCGTGTCCAAGCTTCTTCGCTACCGCAGTCGCCCATCTTTGAATACCCCATTCACCGGTTCCCACGTCACCCTTTATCGCGTAGGCCGCTTTAAGGATCAACAGCTTTCCTGAATCCAAGTTCTTGGCAATTTTAAAGAGTTGGTAGTTAAGCATCCGACTTTCGTCGGTAGCGTTAACCCTGTTAATCTCGATGAAAAATATCTTCATCGCCGCCAGTTTGTCTGTATCTGGAATACCATCGTCGATTTCCTTCATCAATTCAGCCCACGTGGTAGTACCTCGTTCATCTTCAGTAAAATCTCGAATCTTCCCTTTTTCACGGAGTTCTTTGATCTCTCGGTTTATTTGTTGTTGGGCGTTTCCTTGGAGAATGGACTGTGCGAAGTGGCCAATCTTGATGCGCAGACTTTGCTTGTCCACTGCCAACATACCGGTGATCAGTTCGAGAACACGTTTTGGATCATCGAAGAGTTGAGCAATTTGGTCTCTGTTCTCGGGCAGAATTGTTTGCTCAAAGAGCTTTTTCGATCTAATGATCCGGGTCTCATCCGGCAGAGCCATAAGATTTCCTGCTTTGTTTACCAGAGTCCGGCCTCAGCCATGGAATAATCCCACAATCCGATTGAACAAAGCGCGGTACCATTGTAGTTCCTAAAAAAGATATTTGATGCTTCGGCATGGCTTTAGAGGTTAACGCCACGCCAAGCCTCGATGTCTGGTAGCCCTACCGGGGACTCTGGCCGTCACGGTCATTCTCCGAATATGGGACCGGACTAGGCATAATGCTGACGAATTTCGTAGGTCATGATTTCGCTGGCGAATCGGGGTTTTATTCGGCAAACTACGTTCCCGTCCCGCTCAGAGACACTTTCTGAGGACTGCCTCCACCGTTATCACTAACTGAGACGGCTGCGGATCGCTTTCCTGTCACCGAAGGCGTAAACGTCACGGTGATAAAGCAACTTGCACCTCCCGCCACACTCGTTCCACATGTGTTGGTCTGTGCGAAATCGCCAGCATTCGTTCCGGTGATCGAAATGCCCGTGATACTTACAGCTACACTCGCCTTATTGCTGAGCGTGATCTTCTTCGGAAGGCTCTTAGTCCCCACTGGTTGATTGCCGAAATTCAGGCTCGTGGGAGTAAGCTGCACATCGGTTCCGGTCCCCTTCAGGCTGACCTTCTGTGGGCTGTTTGGCGCATTATCTGTAATCGTAATCGAGCCAGTTAGAGAGCCGGACTTCGTAGGAGTGAAGGTTACAGTCAGGGTGCAACTGTTTCCCGGATTGACGGTCGAACCACAGGTGTTTGTCTGCTTAAACGGTCCAGTCGTAGCGACCTTTGTGATACTCAGGATTCCCAGCCCAGTATTGGTGAGCGTCACAGTCTGAGCCTTACTCGTCGTAAACACAATTTGAGTCGGGAACGTGAGCGTCGTGGGCGAGAGTGTGACCGCTGGTAATACTCCAGTACCAGTGAGCGGAATGGACTGCGGACTGTCAGAAGCATTATCCGTGATGGTCACAGCCGCGTTCTTTATGCCGACCGTTGTAGGCCCAAACGATGCCGTGATCGAGCACATTCCGTTTGGCGGCACGGGCGATGTACAGAGGTTAACGTCGGAAAAATCTACGGTGTCGCCCGTGACTGCGACCGAAGTCACATTCAATGAAATATTTCCAGTGTTGGTCACATTAATGAGGACTCCCAGCCGACCTAAACCAACCGTTTGATTGCCGAAGTTCACACTGGTTGGAGAAAGCTGCACGACAGCGCCCTGCACGACTTGGCTCAGGGCGGACGACGTGCTGCTACCGAAATTTGCATCTCCGTTGTACGTGGCGGTGATGCTGTGAGTCCCTAGAGAGAGGTTCGAGGTCGAGAAGATGGCTACACCGCTGGAGTTAAGAGAGGAATTGCCGAGGCTTGCATCACCATCGGAGAAGGTAATCGTGCCCGTCGGCGTGCCTTTGTAGAAGCCGGGTTGTGGCGTGACTGTGGCTGTGAACGTCACGGCCTGCCCTAAATTGGACGGATTGAGCGAAGAAACAAGCGCAGTTGTCGTCAGCGTCAAGGTCGTATTAATTAGGACGGCCACCACTCCGTGCGTAGCATCCGAGCAGAAAAAATTGTCGTTGGTGCCACACTCGTTCACCACCGCCAAGTCGGGCTTGCCGTCTCCGTTCACGTCTGCTATCACTGACGAATATGCAGCCTGTCCGCCGGAGCCGTAGACCACCGGGGTTTGAAAGGTTCCGTCTCCGTTCCCCAGCAGCACACTCACACCGCCGGGTGGGCAAGTGTCTCCATTGACGCAGTCACTTGTCAGTACGATGTCAGGTCTGCCGTCGCCGTCTACATCCCCAACCGCCACAGAGAAGGTCGCATACCCGCCCACCCCCGCCCCGTAGACTTCCGCGGTCTGGAAAGTCCCGTCGCCGTTGCCCAACAAGACACCCACACTGCTGCTGCCGTTCGCGACCAGCAGGTCCGGCTTGCCGTCCGCGTTTATATCGGCCTCTGCTACCGAATCGGCACCGTCCCCGCCCGAGCCGTAGGCTACCGCCGTCTGGAAGGTACCATCACCGTTGCCCAGCAATACACCTACTGATCCGGCATAGGACTGGCCACAATTGTTCGCGCAGTCGTTCGCCACCAATAGGTCGGGCTTGCCGTCGCCGTTCACGTCGGTCACCGCGACAGAAAAGGCACCATACCCCCCTGACCCATAGGCTACCGCTGTCTGGAAACTTCCGTCACCGTTACCAAGTAGGACAGCCACCACTCCGGGGTTGCTGTCGCTGTTATCACAACCTTCGCTGCAGTTCGCCACAACAAGGTCAGGCTTTCCATCCCCGTTAACGTCTGCCACAACCACCTTATAGGGATACAGCCCTCCTGAACCGTACACTACCGCTGTCTGAAAAGTTCCGTTGCCGTTCCCCAACAACACACCCACGTTGTCGCTGTCATGGTTCGCGACGACGATGTCGGGCTTTCCGTCGCCATTCACGTCTGCCACCGCGACCGAAAAGGCACCGTCCCCGCCCGAGCCGTAGGCTACCGCCGTCTGGAAGGTTCCGTCACCATTGCCCAACAGCACCCCCACCGTGCCACCGGGAGTACAGTTGCCATTGCTGCCACTCGCGCATTCATTCGCCACAATGATGTCAGGCTTTCCGTCGCCGCTAACGTCTGCCACAGCCACGGAGAAGGATAAATAGCCACCCGAACCGTAGGCGGCAGCGTTCGCAAAGCTTAATCCCGACACTTGCAAAGCCGTCGCACGTGGTGCAGCCTCCCCAAATAATCTAGCCCTGCGTCGGGCGAAAAATGTGCCTTGTCGCACGTCGGGGACATTCGGGGACACTGTCGGTCGGTGTTCCTGAGCGGTGGTCATTTCGTAAGGTTGCTCGACAAGGCGGCCGCGGCCGGACCCAGCCGATATCAACACGGTGCCGAGTATTACGAATAGGCAAAAATGCAACCAGCCAAGACGAAGGCAGCGCATGAGATTCACTCCTAGACTGATCTACCGGCGAGGCCAAGAGTCACAGGATAATGGAGATGCCTTGGGAGCCTCCCGGCTAAGGGTCAATTTCGGAATATGGGACCCGACTAGGACCCAAAGTGTACATGTACACAGCCACTGAGAATGAAACAGCCGCACTCGACTCAGTTGGCGGTTGGGGCCGGATATCAGCCGCTCACCCGCTCTCCAATTGGGCTATTTTGGAGCAATGGAGACAGGGTCGTTGCGTCGACTCGGGAAGACCGTACACGTCCTCCTTTAACTCTTTTAGTTTTTTACTGTCATTGCGTCCGAATTCACTGCTTTCTTGCCGGACACTCCTTCAAGAGCAGCCAGAATACCTCGATATTCGTTCTTGTCGCACTGTATGGCTAGACCACCCTTTTTCTCACCGTCAGCCCACGTCAAACCGACATAGTGCTTTTTTGATTTGGTTAAAGCCATCAGTGCACCTACTCCTAAACTGACTACTGCAAGCCCGATAGCTGCTCCAACGCGCCGATGCACGTCTTGACCGTAGCTAACTTCAGTAATTGACGAAGCGGGAATGTTCAGGACCTCAGTTTGCTCATGGAGGAAGGTAACGTGATCGCCACCGATCACGAGCCTCAAGCCTGTGCCAGCTTTGGTGTCTGAGAGTGAGCCTCCATCGTAGGTGACCTTATGGCCATTTGACGCATCCGACGCAAACATTGAAATTGGAAGGACGATACACATCAGTGCCGCGACAAAAAGCTGAGTATTTTTCATCTTTCTCTCCTCATTCAGCCCGAATACAACATGGGCGTTCATCTTTGGCCCTCATATTGACGATTCGTGGTGACATATTTATTACCGTTGTGCAGCAAAAACGATACCGAACGAGCTTCCTGAACTGACTCCGGCGATAAGTTGGGTGGTCACCCCATCGGAGAGCCGGTAGTCTACCCCGATTCCGGAGGAACTTTGATTTGGGGTGGCACAAGGTGAACTACCAAGCGTGACCGATACGTCAAAGAAGTTTTTGTTTGACGAATCAGGTTTGATCGTCCCAGAGAACGAACAGCCTCCACTGCTTGTTCCACTCATGTTGCCAAGAGAATCGATGTTCACGGTGGCGGATTCTCCGTCCGTCAGTGTTCCATTCCACGACCCTGACACGGCAGACACGGAAGCAGCGGTTCCGAAATTGAACTGGGAACTGGGAGGAACGGTTGCATTGAAGGTTTCCGTATTTCCGTTTTCGGTAATCGAACCGTTCATGCTAACTCCTGTACTGTACGTAGCCGTTACATTTCCACTGAGGACAGCAGCGCGACCACCACAGTAATCGAAATCATTCTCGCTGGCACTGTAATCACCGTTGTTGGACGCACCCTGCCCCGTCGCCATGCCGCAGATATAGAGAACACTCCCAACCAAATTTCCGTAAACGGCATAGAAAACATCGCTCGGGAGAACCATGGCATTGAAGGTGAGGCCATTTGATGTTGTCCCCTCGTAAACTCCCTGAGCCTGACCCGCAGTATTTGACCTTCCGCCAGAAGAACTGTTGACAGAGTTACTCCCGCTACTCCCGCCGCCGCAACTTAGAAGTGTCAGTGAGAACACGACCGACAGTAATGTGGAGAATCGAGACTGCATTTTCATCGTGCACCTCGCAGAGTGAGATTGGATTCCATCCGTTGAGGGGCATCCTCTAAAATCCAAGGCACCTAGTTGAAGAGAGTAGGCACACTAAAACTTCAGGGGACTGCCTTCAACCATTTCCGAGGCCCAACTCGGCTGTAAAGGAAGGGGAAGAGGGACACCAGCCGAGACACGGGATTGTCCTCCCGAGTTGCTCATTTGTCAATGCCACTTAGAGTGGGGCGTAATCTCAGGTGGCCAAGCCATTACTGGATAATGGGTAGGCCCGGGACTCCCCGGCTACGGGTCAATTCTGGAATATGGGACTCAATTAGGACCTCAGTGGGGATGGCGTTTCATTGGCATTTGGTGCCTCTCTTAATACGCCATGGCGACCAGAAATCCAACGCCTGTTGCCCAGAAGGAAGCTGCTGCGAGAACCCAAAACAACCATTTAGGTTCCATGCGAAACGCGAGGAAACTGAGCGCGGTGCAGACTAGGACGAGCAAGAAAAAACGGCCAAAAAAAGCAACCTCGGGAGGTTCCCACGGGGGGAGGTGAACAGGTCTCAAACCGAAAAAAATGAATGCACCAGCTTCAACGGCGACGAATACAGTGACAACAGCAAGCAATGAAAGAGCAAATGGATGCAGTGGGTCCAACCTACGCGCTCGATACACTTTCGCCCAACCTGCACCCGCGATGACCAGCGGCATGAACTTAATCAAGTAGGAAACGAGCACGCCTCTCATGGCTAAAGACTATTCCGTTGGGTCAACTGACGCATCAGGCCTTTACACTCACGTTCTGGATCGCCGGAATTCGAACGCAGGAGAAAGGCCGTCTAGGGTCCCTCGGTCGCTTTTACAGGTGGCGACACGATCATAGTCGCGGTGGTGTTGCTCGTAGTTATTGAAACGCCCACGCGAATCGGGGTGTGCAGATTGTGATGCGAGGTCAACCAGTTGCTAACTTCTGCGCTTAGCTTCGCGTCGTCTGCACGATCCACGAATCGGTTTGCTACCGCCGTAATTTCGTTGAACAGCGCAACTGTATTCCAAGGTTTGGCCGGATCAAACCCGCTTTTACGTTGTAGAGTGAGGTGGGTTACTTCCTTATTAGCGCGTACTGCCGCCTTGTCCAGAAGGGGAGAGATCTTTTCGCTCCAGCGAGGACAGAAATCATGGGCGATAACATCGTCGTCCTTTTCGTCGCCCGGTTTAGTAAAGAAGAATTCAATCAAGTTGCGCAGATGGAGACAGAAGGACTCCAATAGTGCCGACGCTTGTGGCGATGGATTTTGCATCCTTGATAATTCATTCGCTGTGTACGATAACATCTGAAGCTCGTAGCGCAGATGCTCGCTAGAGTAGGCGGCCAGTTCTGCATCCGTGCGGATCACATCTTTCATAGCGGTGCAGCCTCCGGACGGAATTATATTCTGTTCGCGTGGACGTCAATTGACGAAATCATGCCGTTGCTCTTGCGGACCTTTGCATGGCTTCTAGAGTTCAAACGCCACGCCAAGCCTCGATGTCTGGTAGCCCTGCCGGGACTCTGGCCGTCGCGGTCATTCTCCGAATATGGGACCCAACTAGGACCGAAGAGTGTACGTGTACACAAAGTACTGGAGAAGGAGACTGTCGCACTCAACTCAGTTCGTCACCGTGGCAGACCACGAATGGCCCTGCCGATTTATCGGCACTTCTGCCGTAAGGTCGGCACAGGAATAGTCTGATCTGACCAACATCTGGAATGCCACCTCTCTATCACAGGCATCGGAAGATCAGCGATGTTTCAGGTGCGTTATGGAGGCTTCTCCAAGTTCTCTGCTGCTAAGTTGTGAGTCGCAGTGAATTCCCCATGCTGCTGTTGTATAGTAGCGTCACCGCAATGAAAAACGAGGATCAGATTTGTCGGCAGTATGAGGCCGAACTGGCTTCAATCGCGATTCTAGATCGCTCTTACTATCTCAATCCACATCCTTCTCGCACCGAACGGAGTGATTACGCAGCCCGTCAAGAGCGGCTCGAAGAGATAAGGCTTCGTCTCTACGCAGAGTTGGCTTCGCTTCGTTACGTCCGGCAGTTCCGTCGTTGCCGCTCCATAATTCGACGGTCAACCTTTCTTACGTCCTCGCCCTCGACGAGGCATTAAGTCCCTCAGCAACCGTTGGGCATCAGCCATCCTCTTGAAGGTTCGCGGAATATTTTCTGGGCTGGCTGCCGTCCATCGTCGCTTGATGGCGAAAAAGAGCCTGAGTTTGACCTGTTGCATACAATTTTTGCAAAGAGCGTTCGATCCATACTGTACGTCTGTCTTGCCGCATTTCAGGCAACCATAGTCATCGAAGTAAAATTTCATCCTGTGGCGATGCTCAAGCGGCAGCAACCGTTTGATTGCAAATGCCGTCTGCTGAGGCAGAAACCAAGGCTGGAGAAAAATATCGTCGAGAAGTTGTTTGTCTTCTTTGGTCATCGGATTTTAGCTCCTAGGGTGGAAACGCCGAAAAGCCGATCTCACGGCAGTGTTGCTGATTCTGGTGTAGACCTGAGTCGAGGTCAGGTACGCGTGTCCGAGCAACTCCTGAATTGCCCGAATATCCGCTCCTCGTTCCAAAAGGTGAGTGGCAAAACTGTGGCGGATCACGTGGGGGCTGATTGTGCCAATTCCAGATCGTCGTCCGAGTTCTCTCACTATCGTGCTCAGGCTACTCCGATGCATTGGACGATCCCGCTTGTAGCGGACAAGATCAATGTCCATGAGGAATTTCCTGAATCGTCGCTGCGCGGTAGCGTAGGGCACTTCGGAACGGTTCCCCAAACTCTTGGTGTGTTTCGTCCCGCGTTTCTGACCCGGCCGATAATCCTTCCAGCTTCCAATCCACGTGGTCCGGCCATACGTGATATAACCCTGTTGCGGGTCAATCTTGTCTTCGAACAGATAGCCCGTCCTGCGGCCATTTAGGTACAAGCGAATTGCCTTTGCAGCGTGTGCCCCGAAGTAGACGATTCGATCCCTTCTCTTTGAGCCGACCTTGAATTTGCGGCCCTTGAAGTCAATCGCTTCGACGCGAAGTGTACGAACTTCGCCGATTCGGCAACCTGTCGAATAGAGCAACTCTACGAGAGCACGATCCCGAGGATGTTGAGCGGTGCGGATTAGTTTATTGATCTGTGCGCGGGTAAGAGTCCGAGGGAGTGCCTTTATGCGAGCACGAGCTTTGACGAACCTTGGTGCCACGCTGTCGACCACACCGCCGAGGTACAGAAAATCGAAGAAACATCTCAGCGCAGGGAGTTGGTCCGCAATGTAATTGTCCCCCCAGCGGTCTGGAAGAGTCCGCGTCAGGTAGTCCCCGATGTCCATCGGCGTGACTGAGGAAAGTGCTTTTTTTCCGATGTGTCGACACAGCTTTCGGGCAATACGGCAGTAGCGGTCATGGGTGGAACTGGAATACTTTTGTGCGAGTAGCCATCGCCCGAAGCGGTCCGCCATCTCCAGATTCACCTTCTTGAAATTGCCACGGCGCTGCATCGTTGACGCATCTTGAGTTTGTAAGCCCTTGCGATCACGTGATTTGCGAATAAGTCGTGTTGGAAAGTCAGCAGCCATGTGCCCTCCTTGAGAGGGCATATCGGCGGGAAGAGAAAGCACTTTAGTCTCGGAGGGCTTTTTTTAGTTTGTGCGATTAACGAGGTGCCGGGGCCAAGCGCCGCTGGATCATGGATAGGCCGGGGACCTCCCGGCTACGGGTCAATTCCGGGAAATGGGACCCACCTAGCGCCCTGACGAAATGCTTGCCTCACTCTGTTTTCGGCAACTGATCCCAACAGGCATCCGGCAAACGATGACGTTCTTCCCACGCGGTTTTGCCCGTAATAGAAAATGGCAAATCTAGGGTTTGCGAAAGGCGGACTCCGCCATCGTCTCCTATCTCGTACACATTTTTGTAACTGAACTTGAATGCAATGGCAGGTTTTGTATCCTGCTCAGCATCATCTCGCTTCTTGTGATTTTCAGTGTTCCTGAACGGAATCGTGAACGAGATTACGATCTGATAAGGCCAGATGATCGAGTTTGTTTTCAGAACATCGAAGTCGGCGTTTATCGGAGGACCCCAAATCCCCTTCGACCATCCATGCTTGCTGGTCTTCGCTACGACCACTCGCGGGGAGCATTTCTCGATTCCCGATGCCAATGCCTGAGCCTTTGCTTTCGCGTCCTCATCCGGCGATCCCAACACTTGACCACTGAAGAATAGCGCTATGAAGAGAAGGATACGCATTTGGGAGGCTTTTCCGCTCGGATTATATGCTACGGACCTGCCGACTTCTCGGAGTGCGTTCCAAAAAGGGTGTTTGATTTAACTCTTCACCACCGCTGAAAAGTCGAGACTTGCGAGTCCGGACCTCACTGTTCCTAAAACGACCCTTTTTGGACCATTTTTCTCTTGACGTAAGTACGCTGATACGTATATACGTATCACATGCAATTGACACGAATAGCGATCTACTGCCGAGTTTCGACGAAGGATAAGGGGCAGGACACTGAGAACCAGCTACGCCAGTTGCGCGAGTTCTGCCTAACGCAGGGCTGGACAATCGTCCGCGAGTACGTTGACCGCGTCTCGGGCAAGACGGGAGACAGGGAGCAATTTCAAGAGATGTTCGCTGCCGCCTCTCGCCGGGAGTTTGATGTCGTCTTGTTCTGGGCTTTGGACAGGTTCAGTCGAGACCTGAGTGACCACGAAATTGTGAAGGCAATGAGCACTCCGGTAGCCCACTATGTCTGTGTCGATGTTTTCTCGAAGGCGTTGAAGAAGCTGACCATCGCAGAGCAAGAGCCGACGCTATTGGAACCGGAACGGACGCTCTCTACATGCCAGCCATTCCCGTGGTCAAGACAGGTCTGGGAAGGTGTGAAAACGGTATTTAATCTCGTGCCGTGCGACAACGGATTCGAGCGTGACTTCGCCAAATTCCTCGACAACGCTCAGGACGTTGAGGCGTATGCCAAGCTACCTCAACCATTCGGATTCTCCATCGAGTACACAGATGGAGCAATGAATCTCCGTTCTTATTACCCTGACTTCGTCGCCGCGGATGACCACGGTGTTCGTTGGCTGCTGGAAACGAAGGGTGCTGAAACGGAGGACGTTTCTCACAAGGACGCAGCGGCAACACAGTGGTGCGAGAATGCGACTCAGCTTACGAAAGTCCAGTGGCAGTATTTGAAAATCCCGCAGAAAGCATTCGAGGTACTACAGCCAAGTCGCTTGTCCGACTTGAAGGCCCTTAGCCCTGTGAAGCTGTTTTGATGTCAACCTTGGCGGAGGCAATTACGGAACTCGTTAGGCTGCTCTGAGAAACTTCTTGTAAGCTACGTTGGCATCTTGACCCATGCTGCTTCCTCGCCACAACCCTCGCACGTTCCGAACGGCTGACCAGCGACTTTGTTCTTGAGGCTGACTCCGTTGCCGAGGTGAAAACAGGTCGAGCATCGGTATGTCCCGTCCTGAGTGCACATGTCTTCATGGTCGAATCCGAATTGGGTACCTGCGGTGCGTTCACACAGTTCAAGGGTCACACCAAAACGACGTGGACCTGCAGAGAGTGCAAGCGAACAACATTTGGCGATGAGGATTTGATTTGGCTCAAGGGACTGGAGATTTCAGACTGAGGACGACAACTGACAATAGCAACCCGGCACATCAAAAGAGCAGTGTTTCAGTACCCGCAAGAACTGCCAGTTTTCCAGTCAGCAAACCGCTGTGTATATTCCGACTGACGTTTCACACCAGGCGCACATCCGCCACTCAACTCTTGCCCCAGCAGGACCGGATGTGGGCACCCTTGCCTCGAAAGAGGACGGGGAAAACCCCTCTCTGTGCCTTGCCCGGTTCAGATAAAAGAGAGACTTTTTTGTCGTTCCTACAACCGGGTGTCCCTGTGCCTGGCTAAGGAGATTCGAATCAATAAGCGGTTCTCCTTGGCGCTAACGTACTGCTCAGCAAGCTAACACGCTGGTGAATTTGCTGTAGATCAGACGTTTGCAGGTTCGAGTAGCGCCGAGACATCTCCAAAGATGAATGCCCCAGAATCTTTTGCAGATGGAATACCGAACCGCCGTTCCGTAGGTAATGAAGTGCGAACGTGTGACGAAATGCGTGTAATGTTCGCTCGGGAACTGCAATGCCCAGAGCTTTGCACAAGTTCTTAACATCCCTGAGTACGTCCCTGCGTCCTAGCTTCTGACCATCACGACCCGGAAACACCGTTTCCCATTTGGTTTGCTGCTTCCATTTCCAGAGATAGCGGCGAAGTTCGAAAGAGAACGGGACAGTTCTGTCTTTGGCACCTTTCGCTCGCCCAAGTTTCGCTGCGCGGTTTCTATCGACTGCGTGCCGCCCGGATCGCTCCGCTCTTACTGCTTCTGTTGGCAGTTCTCAGCGGGCTGCATTTTGCGCACGTGCATCGTTTTGTTGTGACCGCTAAAACCGGTGGCCTACCGCGGGCTCTTCTCGCCGCGCTTACCTTTCATATCAATGTTCTAGAGGCTCGCCACGGATATCTTCCCGGCAATTGGGACATCCTCTGGTCCCTTTCCGTGGAGGAGATGTTTTATCTGTTCTTCCCCATCGTGTGCCGGTTGTTCGGTCGAGGCAAGTTGTTCATTGCCATTCTTCTAGGTTTCGTCGCTCTCGGTCCCTTCGGCCGCACAGTCTTTGCCCATGGGAACGAAATTTGGGAGGATTATTCCTACCTTGGAGGTATGGAAGGCATCGCTCTGGGATGCCTGACCGCTCTCCTGCTTTCGGAGACTCGCTTTTCCCGCCGGGTGCTTTGGTTTGTGGGAAGCATCGGTACGACGATTGTCGGTGCCAGCCTGATCTTCTCCTGGCAGGCCTATCGAGGTTGGCTCGGACGGACCGGCCTGAATATGACTCTCCTCGGGCTGGGTACTTGCATGTTCATCGCCGGCACCACGCAGATGCAATGGAAAGCCCCGCGCCTGCTTACGCCACTGCTCAGGCTGGGTCAATACAGCTACGAGGTCTACCTCACGCACATGTTCGTCGTGTTCACGTTCTTCGGTCTATTTCTTTACCTCGATAAGCCGATGCGACTCGTACCATTCTTATTTTTGGTTACCATCCTCGTTGCAGCGGGTCTTGGTGCCCTGGTTGCGTCGTGTTACTCGGAACCGATCAATCGCATCCTACGCCGTCCTGCAAAGAGCGCGGTCTCCAGCCCTGCCCTTGGTCCCCAAACGATCGTTGTCAACGAAACCTAGGTTCTCGCTATATGAAACCGTAGTTTCCATAGCAACGCCGCCCCGGGCTGTATAATCTCTAACCGGGTATGGAGAATCGGCGCTATGCCTTAGTGGCGTACGTGAGAAGTCCCGCAGGAGAGTTCGTCGAGAACCTGCGGCGGGAGCTTCATCCCGATCTTCCACACCTGGCCGCGCATTTGACCATCCTGCCTCCGCGTCCCTTGCAGGGCAGCGAGAGTTCCGCCTTGCAGACTCTGGAGCGTATCTGCGGCGGCGAAGAACCGTTCCAAGTCACTTTGGGCGCTGTCGAGACGTTTATCCCTGTAACGCCGACTGTGTTCATTCGGGTGGAGGATGCCGCCCCGCGCATGAGCGAACTCCACCGCAAGCTTAATACCGAAGTCCTTCAGTTCCAAGAAGAATGGCCGTACATCCCCCACCTGACGATCGTCAAAATGGCCGCCGAACAGCCTGCCCATGCTGCCTTTGAGATCGCCCGCGAGCGCTGGAATGAGTATTCCGGGAGCCGCCGGATCCTACTAGAAAGATTGACGTTCGTGCGCGAAGACTCGCCCAATTACTGGCTCGACCTGGCCTCGGTTGTGCTTGGCCGCAGCCTGGTTTCCCGCTAGCGCTTCGTAATCGTCCTCGCATTACTTTTCTCAGTTACTCTCGCCCGCGGCACATGGCCTCAGGTACATCATCCTCCCGTGCGTTGAAATCGTGGTGCTGTCCCTGTAGATAAAGAGTGGAGCCTTTCCGGCGATCCCCGTTGAATGCCACGCTAGACGCGGGTTTCCGGCACCTTCGGGAGCGACCACATGCAGATCGGCGTCTACGGTTCAGGGTACCTGGGCACGGTGATTTCGGCCTGCCTGGCGGATTTTGGAACTCCCGTTTCCTGTTGCCACCCTGACCGTACCCGCATGGTCGAAATGGCGCAGGGCAATATCCCCTTTTTCGAAAAGAATCTGAAAGAGATCATTCGCCGTAATGTGCGCGCGGGACGCCTTGCCTACTCCACCGATATCGAATCGTTCGCCCGCCGGACCGGGGTTATTTTCCTCGCCGAAGATAAAGCCGAGAATTTGACCGACATTGCCCTGCGCATAACGCGCCTTGCCCCCAAGCCCCCCATCCTGACCATTGTCACTCCGGTAGCGGTAGGGACAGCAGTCGCTCTCGAAACCAGCATCAAAGCGGCCGGCCTGCAGGCCACCATTGTCTCTCAGCCTATGTTCTTCACTGACGGCTGCGCCGTCGAAGATTTCAACTGGCCCGACCGCCTGATTCTGGGATCGACCTCCACCGAAGCGGTGCAGATGCTGAAGCAGATTTTTCACCCGCTAGTCATGCGCGGCGTTCCGGTGATCGTGACCAACCAATCGACCGCGGAACTGGTGCGCGAAGCCGCCACGGCTTTCGTGGCTACTAAGATTTCGTTTATCAATGAAGTCGCAGCCCTCTGCGAGCGCGTCAATGCCGACGCCGTGAACCTCGCGCTTGCCCTCGGCCTCGACAAAAAGATCGCACCGCGCTGCCTGCAGCCCGGAGCCGGAATGGGAGGCGTCTTCGCCGAGTCCGACATGGATTCCCTCAGCCAGCTGGCTCAGTCTCACGGCGTCTCGTTGAAAGTTTTGAGCGCCGCGCGCGATGTCAACACTGACCTGACGGATCGGCTGGTGGCAAAGATTGCGAGTGCGCTGAACTCTGTCGAAAACAAAGAGGTTGGAATTCTTGGCCTGGCGTTCAAGCCCAACACGAATTCCGTTGCCGGATCCTCTTCCATACGCCTCGCCGAAACACTGGTCTCGAAAGGCGCCCACGTTCGTGCGTACGACCCTGTCGCCATTCCCGAAGCCAAAGTCCGCCTCAACAGCACGGTCCGTTATTGCGATTCAGCCTACGCGGTGGCCGAAGGTTCCGACGCGCTGGTCGTAGGCACCGGATGGCCCGAATTCCGCGCGCTCGACTTCGATCGCATCAAGCACCTGCTGAAAACTCCGGTGATTGTTGACACCAAGAACCTGCTCGACTCCACCCGTCTGCGCGCCCTTGGCTTCGAATACGTCGGCATCGGCCGGATCTAAACCAGCAAAAGAATTGCAGATTGTAGATTTCAGATTGCAGATTGGAAACCGGATCCGTCTTGAGTCTGCAATCTGAAATCTACAATCTGCAATCGTCAGCTCTGTGGTTGAGATCTTCTTCATCGCCTCGAACCCCAAATTGCTATAATCATTAGGTTGCGGTGGGAATAGCTCAACTGGCAGAGCACCGGACTGTGGCTCCGACGGTTGCGGGTTCGATTCCCGTTTCCCACCCCAATTTTCTTTAGGCGAAGCACATGTGGGGACAGCCGCCGTCGGCTGTCCGTCGAGCGCAGCTCGACAGCCCTCGATTGCGGCCCCGTAGCTCAACTGGATAGAGCATCAGTCTTCGGAACTGAGGGTTGGGGGTTCGAGCCCCTCCGGGGCCGCCAATTCCTCTCCAAACAAGTTAGCGATGGCGGTACATTCGTGTACCTGGAGTGTCCTATGCTTTTCAGCTATCGTCGGCACCATTCTCCTGCAAACATCTTCGAGGAAATATCGCTTGTTTTTGTCGCGTTTGGGTCCTGGCGCATTCTGAATGGCCGGTCAGTTCGATATTCGCTTGATGTGACTTCGTGGGAAGCCAGCTATCAGTGAAGTTAGTGTGGTGATTTGTGCGGGGTCGATTGACGGACTTTTTCTTCGTATCGCGCCTGATCAAATATTGAAAGTTCTTTGAAGCCGTCGCGTTGTGCTTGCTGCACTAGCTCCTGTGCTTTGTCAGCAGCCGCCTTTAGGCCCTGCCGATCTTCATCAAAAAGAACTTTAATCTGAGCGTCGTCGATGTCGAGGACGCCGTTCTTGAGGCCGTTACTGGTTCCTTCCAACGCGAAAATTTGAAATATCGCATCCGTTGAGTTCCAGGCATCAGAGGTGAGGACAACTTGGCGGAACGTTGAACCTCGCTCGGTCGATGATCCTTTCCAGAGAGCCACATTCCCACGATTGAGGTGATAGCGAGAATAAACCCTGCGATTTTGTTTCATCACTCTCTTCTGGTGCAGATTTGTCACCTTAAATTTTTCATAGTGCTGAACGTGATGGCAATATGGGCAATAATCCCATTCGGAAAAATAATATGGTCGTGTTAAGTACGCTGTTTCATCTAAAGCGTGCTTACGTCGCTCCATTTCATGGCCACATTTGGGACATTTCATTGAAAAAATTGTACTCCGAGTTTTTGAGTTCCCCTTCTGCCTACTCTCACTTGAAAAACCGCCCCCTGGGACGCAGGTTTTGGCGTTTTTCGATTCTTACGCTCTAGTAAGTTTACTGTTTTCAATGCACTACCGGAAATGGGGTTCGAGCCCCTCCGGGGTCGCCACTCACAGCCTCACGCAATCAGAAGCTCACCCTTACTCCCAGCTGCGCCGCAAGTGGAATCCCCACCGTCGTTCCCGGCCCAAAAAAATCGCCCAGCGCCCCTGCGGGAAAGAGCAATTGCTTCTGCGGATTTGTAATCGGCACAATCGCCGTGCACGCCGGGTCCGTGCAGATTGCGGTCGCGTTGCTCAAGCTGTTCACTGGATTGGGCAGCGCCGCAATATCCGTCACATAATTCGCTCCCGGATTGTTCCGGTTGAACAGATTGAAGATCTCCGCGAATGGCCGTACCTCCACCCGTTCTCCCCAGCGGACCGGACGGCTCACGCGCACATCCGCCTGGATGAACGCCCTCCCGCGAAACTGATCGAGGCTCGTCTTGATTCCATTGACCACTGCCCGATCTCCGACCGGCGTCGTGAGAGTGATGGGCCGCGCCGTCTCGGCCTGCGTCAGCGTGGCGAACTCCACGCCTCCCGGCAAATGAAATGTCCCCGCGATGACGAATCGATGCCGCACATCTTCGCCCGATGGCCCATAATCTCCCGGCCCAAACGCATGCAGCGGATCACACACGCCATTTACGTAATCGAACAGTTCGCCTAACAGACAGCCCCAGGTCTTGGCGCTCGCCAGCGTATAGTGCGCAATCAAATTAAACCGCCCACTCACGTTCCCCTGCGCCACAACCATCAGCGCGTTGTAGCTCGACCGGTTGTCCGACTTGAACAGGTTTACATTCGGCACCACGCTCTGCTGATCTGCATCGAAGTTGGGGTCGGACGCCGGAATCAACGGTGTGAACACGTTCATATTGCTGGTGAAGTTGTACCCGCGGTAGCCGTGATTGCCTTCCTCGTGCGTGAAATCAGCGCTCAACGTCCAATTGCGGTGGAACGCGTGCTGCACGCCTCCCGTGGCGTGGATCGCATACGGCGTTTTGTAATTCGAATCAATCAGATTGCCAGTCGCACTCGCTCCGCCCAACAAACACCCCGCACCCGTGAGCGAATACGCGCCGTTTGAACCCATCAGCGCGCAACTACCGTGTGCCGCATTTGCCGAATTGACGCTCTGAAATGCCGCCGCCCATCCGCTCTGTGCCAGATCGTTGTAGTACATCCCGAATCCCGCGCGGAACACGGTATTCCCGCTTTCCCCAGGGGAATACGCGATCCCCAGCCGAGGCCCCCACTGCTTGCGATAATCGTGCGGAGCCCGCGAGGCCAATGGAATCGCGAGAGTCTGCAAGGTCACGAACGCCGGATTCAGATTCTGGCTGTGGCCGGAGCCGGTGAACAATCCAAACGTAGTTTGCCAGCGCAGTCCGTAGTTGACGGTGAAGTGCCGCGATGCCCGCCATGAATCCTGCACATAGAGCCCGAGCCGCTGCACATTTTGCGAGAAGCTGCCGTCGCTCGCCGGCGCAGTCGATGCACCGGCCGCGTAATCCGCCGCGAACTGTCCCGGATTCGCCACGTAGTACGTTGGATCCTGGGGAAATGTATAGAGCGTCTCCTGATTCCCGGGAAACGCTCCACTCAGCACAGGCTCATGGATGAAGTTCACTCCGAATTTGAAGGAATGATCTCCCGTCGCATGGCTCACGTCGTAGCGCAACTGATATTTCTCCTGATTGCGCAACGATGGGAAAAACGTGATTGGCGTCGCAAATTGGTTATCGCCGAACGTCTCGAATCCCGAAACCGTCAGCGAAGTCGCGCTGAAGGGAAAAGCCAATGCGAATCCGAGCATCGAGTTGCGAACCTGCGTCAGGTGCAACGTGCTCGCACCAAGCACAAATGTTCCCAACCATGTCGGACTAAACGCATACGTGTTGCTAATTACCCCATTCCAGTAGTTGTTATGCGTGGTCAGCCCAGTCGACGGCAGCGTGGCCTGCTGCACCAGATTGTTGTGCGTCAAATAGCTGTCTTCCGAAATCCTCAAAAACCACTGCGACTTGGTGGACTGCGCCCAGTCAAAACGCAGCGAGCCAATATAGTCGCGAAACGGAGTCGCAACGTTCGCCGGCACGGCAAGCGACGGCACGCCCGGAATCATGCCAGCAGAAGCCAATTGAGCCAGCGCTTCAAACTGGGCCGCACTCGCCGGACTGTAAGCAACGCTAGCATTCTCGCGCACATATTCGAACGACGAAAAAAACCACACCTTGTCGCGCTGGACCGGTCCGCCCAGCGTTGCCACATAATTTTGTCGTGAGAAGGGCTGCTTGGGATTGGGCGCGGGATTTTCGATGGGAAACCGCGCATTCAAGTCCGCGGCCCGCTCGTAGAATGCGCCTCCCCCATGCCAATCGTTGGTCCCGCGCTTGGTGGTAATCACCACAGAGCCAGCGGTGGTCCCGCCCGTGTCAGCATCTTCATTTGCCGTGCGCACGGCAAACTCCTGAATCGCATCCGGCGAGAAGTTCTGCAGGAATCCGCCAATCCAATCGTCGGAATTATCGCCGCCATCCACCGACAGGTCGTTATTCAGTCCCGAACTTCCGCCCGTTGAAACCGCCGTAATCCGCGCCTTGGTCGGATCCGAAGGTTCCACCGGCACCGTCCCCGGGGCGAGATACGCGATGTTGGCAAAGCTGCGCTCAGCGAGTGGCAGCGTCTCCAGATCCCGGCTGCTAACCACTCCCTGATGTACCACACTGGCCAGATCCACCGACTGGGTTGTGATCGATGAATTCTGGCTGTGTACGCTGATCGTCTCGTGCGGCGCTTCTGCCTTCAACGTGACGGTCACTTCCGGCACCGAACTCACCGCAATCGAGACTTCGGCCTCTGCCTCGGCAAAACCCGCCGCGCTTACCGTGATGCGATAGTTTCCGGGTGGCAGGTCGTCCACGCGAAATTCACCGCGGTCCTCGCTCGAAGCCTTGCGCTGCAGAGACGAGTCGGCCGCCTGCACCACGATTTTCGCCGCCGGAATGCGTGCGCCGGTCGTGTCTTGTACCGCCCCCCGCAGCGACCCCCGCGGACTCTGCGCCAGCAATTGCCCCCAAAGCATGCACATCACAAACAGTGCAGCAATCGACTTGGAAAGCAAATGATGACTCCTTATCAAAATGCCAGACCGGAAACTCACCGCTGAATCGATGCTGAGTACCGAGTACACCGAGTACTGAGTACTGAGTACCGAGTTCTGAATGCTGCCTTAGTCCGACCACGGCGTCGGCTTTCGATCCCACCGATGTTTTTTCAATTCCGCCAGCAAGCTCTTGTCAAGCGGGCCAGCATCGCTCGCAGCAATGTTCTGTCGGACGTGCTCTGGCTTGCGCATTCCAGGGATGGTCGTGCTCACCGCTGGATGCGACAGGATGAACCGCAGCGCCATTTCCGGCAACGTCATCCCTGCCGGCGCCACTTTCTTCAGCTTTTCCACCCGTTCGATCGTCTTCGGCAGGTTCTCGGGGCCAAAATATCCTGCCCGCCAATCGCCCTTCGGGAAACGCGTTTCGAGAGTCATATTCCCGCCCAGGCTGCCTTCGTCGAAAGGAACCCGCGCAATCACCCCGATGTTCAATTCCTGGCAAAGCGGAAACAGTTCGTCCTCGGGCGCCTGGTCAAAGATGTTGTAGATCACCTGGACCCCGTCCACCAACCCCGTACGCAGCGCCTTGATCGCGTTCTCCGGCTCCCACCGATTAATGCTCAGCCCGAAAAAGTGGATCCATTTGTCTTTCTTCAGCTTCTCCACCGTGGAACGGAACTCCGGTTCATCGGTCCAGCTATCGTCCCAGACATGGAATTGCAGCAAATCGATCGTATCCACTTTCAATTGCTTGCGAATCAGGTCGGCGTATTTGAAAACGTGCTTGGCCGAAAACACATCCTTGTACTTATATTCGGGCGTAGCCGGCCAGCGGTCGTTCGCCGGAGGAATCTTCGATGCCGCGTACAGCCGCCTCCCCCGGTTGCGCGACATGATTTCGCCCAGGAGTCCGTCGCTTTTCCCTTCTCCATAGGCCCATGCCGTATCGAAGAAATTGCATCCCAGATCCACTGCCATTTGCATGGACTTTCGCGATTCCTCATCGCTCGACCCCGTCCACCCGCTCATCCCCCAGAGCCCGTCTCCTATTTCGCTAACATCGAAGCCTGTACGGCCAAGTTTGCGGTATCTCATAATTGCGTCCTCATGTACCCCGTTCTGAGACCATGCTCAAAACGGAACTGAACAGGATATATCGAAGCCGGGATATTCGCTGAACTCGGCTCCTTTCGCCGATCTCCCACATAAAGGCTGCTGCAGTTTTTTTGATCGCGGTCATCAAAATTATTGCGACCGCAGATGCCCCAGGGAGGTGTTTAATGAAGCTAGATCATAAAGATCGAGGAGTTTCGGCCATGAAATCTGAACATCCTTTTATTCCTACTCCCGGTAACAAAGACGAACTGATCGGACCACCGCCGCCACCACCGTCCCGCTTCATTGATGAAAAGATCTCCGATGAGTCGGGCACGGAAACCAAGACCGACAGCGCACTAGCGCCCGCCGGTCTCAAGAATCCTTTCTGGAATTAGTTCGACCAGCGCCGGTGTGCAGCGGGCACCCTCGTCCGCATAGATTCTCCGGCGCTGCGTTTTTCCCTACACAACTAAGGAAGGATGGGCAGGCAGAGGCAAGGCCGGATTGCGAAGTCCAGCGTCGCCATCTCCTCCAGCGCCGGGTGCAGCGCCGAATCCCGGCAGGGCTCGAGCGTAATCACAAAAGGCAGCGACGATTTTTCGAATCCCGGCTTCTGCAGCAGGGAATCAATGTTCAGCCGGTGCGCCGCCATGATCTGCGCCAGCCTCGCCACAATCCCGGGCTGATCGCGCACAAAAAATCGCAGATACCAGGGCGTCTCGAAATCATGACTCACATTCGGAGTCGAGACGTTGCCGGCAACCTCTCTTTTTGCCCCTGCCATTCCCTGCGCCACGAATATGACATCGGAAACGACCGCAACCGCCGTCGGATCGCCCCCGGCTCCGGCACCCAGGAATGCCATGTCACCGCCATACTGCCCGGAAGTCAGCACCAAGTTCAGGTTCCGCTGCACCCGACCAAATGGAGAGTCGATCGGAACCAGGCACGGGCCGACTTCCGCATACAACACGTCGCCCTTCAAATCGGCCCGTGAAATCTGCCGAATGGTGCACTCCAGTTCCGCCGCATAGTCGAAGTCCACGGCTTCGACCGCGCGAATCGTCCTTGCCCGCACGGACTCCGGAACAACCCGGGTGTGTAATCCCGCCAGCGCCAGAATCGCCAGTTTGGCCCGGGCATCGCCGCCATCGAGATCCTCGGAAGCATCTGCCTCGGCATATCCTCGTGCTTGCGCCTCTTCCAGCGCCTCGCTGAAAGGAATCCTGGCAGCCTCGATCCGGCTCAAAATATAGTTGCAGGTTCCGTTCAGAATGCCGGCGATGCCATGCAGCCGGTCTCCACAGAGGCCCGTCCGCAGCGACGGCAGCACGGGAACTCCACCTGCAACTGAGGCCCCAAATTCAAGTTGCACGCCTTTCTTCTCCGCAAGTTCGAGCAGTTCCGGCCCGTGCCGCGCAATCAGCTGCTTGTTCGCCGTGACCACAGACTTGCCTGAACTCAGCGCCGCACGCACGATCTGCTCTGCCGGAGTGAGCCCCCCGATCAGTTCGATCACGATGTCCACATCCGACTTCAGCACCGACTCTAGATCGGCGGTCCAGATCACCTCGCTCGGAACCCACGGCTGTTTCTTTCGCTCGATGTTTCGGTTGCAAATGTGCGTCAGGCGAATAGATTGCTGCCCGCGATCGCACAATATCTTGGCGACCGCCCGCCCCACCGTGCCAAAGCCAATCAGACCCACGCGACACAATGATCCGCTCCTGTCGTCCGTCGTTTGCGTCGCGTTGTTTGTAGTCGTGTTGGGCAAGGTTCGCTCTCGATCAAAGTGAATTTACCATCATACGTGCGAGCGGCGATGCTCGGGAACTGCAAACGACGGCGCCTTTCGTTTCTCGCCAGATTTGGAAGTTGTACAGGCATACCCTCTCCAGCGACCATGCCGCACTTGTCATGCGCCCTTCCCGCGTGCTAACGTGCGCCGTTCGTACCTTTTCAATCGAAAGCAGCACAAACTTAATAGCTTCCATCCCACGCCTTAAAAGGACCCCGTCCATGAGCACCCCCGTCACAGAACTTCCCGCAAAGAAAAAACACGTGCCTTATGTCCCCGAGACGATGGAGATGAAGGAATTCACCTTCCGCGCCTTGCTCATCGGGCTCGTCATGACTGCGATTCTTGGTTCCGCCAATGCCTATCTCGGATTGAAAGCGGGAATGACTATTGCAGCAACTTACCCGGCGGCGGTCATTGGCATGGCTTTGCTCCGGTTGATGAAAGGTTCTCTGCTGGAAGAAAACATCGCGAGAACTGTCGGCTCGATTGGGGAGTCGGTGGCGGCGGGGGCGGTGTTCACCATTCCCGCATTCGTGATGGCAGGACTTTGGAGCGGACTCACAGGCGCGGTGTACTGGAAGTCAGTAGCGCTGATGCTGATCGGGGGGACTCTAGGGATTCTCTTTGTGACGCTGTTGCGGCGCGTAATGGTGGAAGATCCGGAACTTCCTTATCCAGAATCGGTAGCCGCTTCGGAGATTCACAAGGCGGGACAGCAGGGTGCCAGGGCTGCCAAGATTCTCTTTGCCAACATGGGTTTTGGCGGATTCATGTACCTGCTGGGGGCGGTCAACTTCTTCGCTGCCAGCAACACATTGCACGCGAGAATCAGCGAAATTGGCAAGAAACTATTGTTGCGCACCGGGACGAATCCCAATGTCGCCACCACAGTAACCGGCGGCGCTACATTCTTCAGCCTGCCTGACGTCAGCCCTGCCTACCTGGGAGTTGGATACATAATCGGGCCGCGGCTGGGGGCTCTGAACTTCGCCGGCGGCGTGCTCGCCTGGGGACTGCTGGTCCCACTCCTCACGTTCATCGTCGGACCTTACATTCAGGCTGCCCAACCCGCGGGACAGCCTCTCGCCTGGGATCTTCTTGCCGGTGCCATCTACTATTCCGTGGTCCGCCCGATCGCGGTAGGAGGCATGCTTGTGGGAGCAACCTACACCTTGTTCAAAATGCGCAAGCAGTTGGCCGTGGGCATGGGGCGCGCTATTTCCGATTTGAAAAAATCGGCGGCAGCGCACGATACGACGAGCCGAATTGAACGCGATCTCCCTGCGAAAGCGGTTTTCGCCGGCATTGGCATCGTTTTTATCGCCATGGTTGTCCTTTATTACTACTTCATCAGCGGCGCAGGGAATCTCACGGTCTCCAAGATTCTTTCAGGATCGCTGGTCGCCGCGGGCGTCATGGTTATCATCGGATTCTTTTTCGCAGCTGTTTCCGGCAATCTCGTTGGCATGATTGGATCCTCGAACAATCCAGTCTCCGGACTCACACTATGCACCTTGTTAATCGCAGCGCTCCTGATGGTTGCGCTCGGGGTTTCCGGTACGGGGGGAGTTGCCGCCGTGCTAGGCGTAGCTGCGGTGGTCTGCGTCTCCTCGGCAGTCGCCGGTGAGATGCTCCAGGATTTAAAAGTTGGTCACATCCTCGGCGGCACTCCGTCGAAAATGCAAATCGGCGATCTGTTCGGAATCGTGGTCGCCTCCCTAGTCCTGTTCGTGCCATTGTCGGTACTGGATAAGGCCTATCACTTCGGAAGCAATGCCCTGCCGGCCCCGCAAGCCGGGCTGATGGCGATGCTCTCCAAAGGCATCGTCAGCGGGGAAATGGCATGGCCTCTGGTTGTGGTCGGGATTTTGCTTGGCTTGTCCATGATCATGATCGAAGTGAAAAGCGTCATGCTGTTTTCGGTCGGAATGTATTTGCCGCTTGGAACGACATTTGCGATCTTCGTCGGCGGCATAATCCGTTGGATCACCGACAAACTGCGCGACCGTCGAGGCCTGAACGATGCGCAAAAAGCGCGCGTCGACAATGCCGGCGTGCTCACTGCCTCAGGCTTGATTGCCGGCGAAGCGTTGTGCGGTTTGGTCATTGCAGGCCTCGTCGGTTCCGGCAAAGACGTCACACTGGTCCACTGGACCCCTTCGATCTGGGCGGCACTCGGGGCTCTGGTAGTGCTCGTGCTTGTAATGATCCGTGTTCCTCTGGCGAATGCCGGCAGCCCTGATGAGCCGGCTCCCCCAACAGCAATCATGTAAGTTCGTAAACCTCGAAGGACACGAAGAAACACGAAGGATCTTCCTTTGTGAAACTTCGTGTCTTGTGTGGTTCTGGATTCCGATGGGAATTTCTGAACATATCGCGGCGATTCAAGAACGCATTGCCGAAGCGGCACGCCGCGCGGGACGGTCAGCTGCCGACGTCGAGCTGATGGCGGTGACGAAAACTCATCCCCCTGAGCGCATTCGTGAGGCCTATGCCGCAGGGCTGCGCCTGTTCGGCGAGAATCGAGTGCAGGAATTCGCCGCAAAAGCGAGCGCCCTCGCCGATCTGGCGGACGCCGAATTTCGCATGATCGGACACTTGCAGACCAACAAGGCCAACAGGGCAGCAGAACTGTTCAGCGGCGTCGACTCGCTGGATTCAGTCAAACTCGCCGAACGACTCAATGCCGCCGCGAACAATCTGGGCAGAAAGCTGCACGTGCTGATCGAAATCAATGTGGGAGGCGAAGCGGCCAAGAGCGGCGTAGCTCCCGACTCGCGCGAACTGGAAGATCTGCTGCTGGCGGCGCCTGGTTTCGAAGCTCTGGCCTTTCGCGGCCTGATGACCGTGCCCCCATTCACGGAAGATCCCGAAGGCCCCCGTCCCTACTTCCGCAAATTGCTCGAACTACGCGATGCGATCGCCGCCCGCCAACTTCCATCCATCGGCATGGATGTGCTCTCTATGGGCATGTCGCACGACTTCGAAGTCGCCATCCAAGAAGGCTCAACCTGTGTCCGTCTCGGGACCGCGATCTTTGGGGAAAGACCCAAACCCTAGCCAGAGTCTCTGTGTTACTCTGTGCCCTCTGTGGTTTATGTTTTAAGCTAAGACTCGGTTATGCGCGAAATCATCTCCACCAAGGATGCCCCTAAAGCCATCGGCCCCTACTCGCAAGCCATCAAAGCGAACGGATTCGTGTTCTGCTCCGGCCAGGTCGCCATCGATCCCACAACTCAGCAGGTAATCGCGGGAGACGTGGCGGCGCAAACTGACCGGGTTCTGCGCAATCTCTCGGAAATTCTGGAAGCCGCCGGTAGCGGTCTGGGCAAAGTGGTGCGCTCGACCGTGTTCCTCAAGAACATGTCCGATTTCGGCGCGATGAATGAGGTTTACGGGAAGTACTTCAGCAGTGCCCCACCCGCCCGTTCCACCGTCGAGGTCGCGCGGCTACCCAAAGATGTGCTGGTAGAAATCGATGTGATCGCGCTGGAGTAAACATCATTCGCCGTGGACGGCGGGGAGGCGAGGGCAGGACTTCGTTGTTGTCGTTTGCTGCGTTTCCCCGTTTCAAAGGAGCACTATGACTCGACTTGCGGTAATCGCAATTCTTCTCTCGACTGCAGTCTTCGTATACGCGCAGACCCCCGCGCACAAACGCACGACCACAGCTCATCCTGCCACCACCGGCCCGACAAAGGTAACTGGCGATGGTGTGAAGACTCCCTCTGGCCTGCAGTACTGGGACATCCGGCTAGGTACCGGCCAAACTGCTAAGGAAGGCGATAAGGTCAAGGTTCACTACACTGGATGGCTGACCACCGGCAAAAAGTTCGACAGTTCCGTGGGAGCCGCGCCTTTCGAGTTCACGATTGGGGCCGGTGAAGTAATCAAGGGTTGGGACGAGGGAGTCTCGGGGATGAAAGTAGGCGGCAAGCGCCAGCTACGCATCCCGCCGGAACTAGCGTATGGCGAAGCGGGTCATCCGCCGCAGATTCCGCAAAAGGCCACGCTGATTTTCGACGTCCGCCTGGTCTCCATCGCACCGAAAGCTGCCAAGTAGGCACAGCGGTTCCGCAGCTTACCTGTGAACCTCTGGGTTCTGTGGTGAAAAGATTGTTAAGCTTTAACGACTTTGCCGCTGCGCAGGCAGGACGTGCAGACGCGGATCCGCTTCCCTTGCCCGCCCACCTTGGCGTGCACCGGACGCAGGTTGATGTTCCAGCGCCGCTTGGTGACATTGTGCGCGTGGCTGATGCGGTTTCCCGCTTGCGGCTTCTTGCCGCAGATATCGCATTGTTGTGCCATGAACTACTCCCTGAATGATCAGATCTTGTAGGGCAAACCTAGATTTTACAGGAGGTTGCCCGTATTCGGCAAATTCGCGGGATCAACCGCGCTTCACAAACCGCAGTGAGGCGGAATTCATGCAGTACCGGAGATGCGTAGGTTCAGGCCCGTCGTCGAACAAATGTCCCAGGTGCGCGTCGCACTCTGTGCACGACACCGCCGTACGAACCATGCCGAAAGTCGTATCGCTCTTCTCCGTCACATTTTCGGCAGCGATCGGCGCCCAGAAACTGGGCCAGCCTGTCCCTGAATCGAACTTGGTCGCCGAATCGAATAGCGCATTGTCGCAGCAGATGCAGCGATAGAGTCCATTCTCGTGCAAGTTCCAATACTGTCCGGAGAATGCCAACTCAGTGTCCGCATTTCGTGTTATGTCGTAGGCATTGGCCGACAATTGCTTGCGCCACTCTGCCGGACTCTTGATGACCTTGGCAATCTGAACCGCCTTCAGCCGCTGCCCTGTGTTAGAAAACAGGATAACCGTGACCTCTGCGGGCTCGGTCGAAGCCGCAACCTGCAGCCTTCGAGGCTTCCGCCACTGCCAAACAGCCAATCCTCCCAACGCTGCTACCGCACTCGCGAGGAATGCCCGGCGTCGCGTCCTAAGGCCTTGATGCTGCTCGTGGCCGAGGTCAGAATCGAACATGCTCCTCACTTTCCCGTGTAAAGTTCAGGGAATTCCTGTCGCAGATGCTTTACCTTCGGCGCATCGTTGTAGACGATATACGGCTGATACGGATGCAGTGCTGCGTAGTTCTGGTGATAAGCCTCGGCCGCATAGAAACCTTGCAGCGGTGCAACTTGCGTGACGATCTTTCGGGAAAATACCCCTGCCTTGTCGAGTTGTGCGATGTAGGCTTCCGCAATGTTCTTCTGCTCGTCATTGGCGTAGAAAATAGCCGACCGATACTGAGTGCCTTCATCAGGACCCTGACGATTCAGCTGAGTAGGATCGTGCGCCACCGAGAAAAACACGCGCAGCAATTCGCCATACGTGATCTGCGACGGATCGTAGACAATCTGCACCGACTCCGCGTGCCCAGTCTCACCCGTGCTGACAGTTTCGTACTCCGCAGTTTTCGCCGAGCCGCCAGCGTAGCCGGATGTTGCCTTGATCACTCCCTTTACATGCTGAAAGACCGCCTGCACGCCCCAGAAGCATCCGCCGGAGAGCACTACAGTCTGCTGGCTTGGGTTCGAAGTACGAGGCTGGTCCATGGCGGGCGGAGGCACCGGGACCCTTGGGCTGGCTTTGGCAGTGCATGCCGTTGCGCTGAGCAGCGATCCTAGAATCAAAGCAAGACGGCTCGTGGATGGCATTTCGGTCTCCTCATTGAATGAATGTGATCTGCCGAATTGGAGTGGTATCGAGCCGAAAAGTTTCACGCAGGATTTTGGAGCGGAGGACGCAGCCGGTGCCGACGGTTACATTTTCTTCTTGCTTTTTCGCTTTATCTTCGCCAATAATGTCCGCATGGCCATTACCCGCAGGCAGCGCGAAGTGTATGATTTCATCTCCCGCTTCGTCACCGAGCACGGCTATTCTCCGTCTTTTGAAGAGATTGGAAACGGCCTGCAGTTGAACTCGCTGGCCACTGTGCACAAGCACATCTCAAATCTGGAAAAAAAAGGCCTTTTAACGCGCGATTACAATCGCAGCCGCTCTATTGATCTGCTGCCGCCGAAAGGTAAGCTCAAACAGTCGATGGGCGTGAACACCGGGGTGGTCTTGCCGCTAATGGGGCGCATCGCTGCCGGCCAACCCATCGAGGCTGTAGAAAATCCTGAGACCATTTCGCTGGCTGATTTCGTACGCTCAAAGGAAGTCTTCGTGCTCGAGGTGCGCGGCGATTCGATGCAGGATGAAGCCATCCTGGACGGCGATTACGTGCTGGTCGAAAAAGCGCGAACCGCCCATAACGGAGACATCGTCGTAGCGCTCGTGGATTCCAACGATGCCACTCTCAAACGCTTTTACCGCGAGGGCGACAACATCCGTCTCCAGCCTTCGAATGTGAACATGAGGCCCATCGTTGTTCCCGCGGCGTCCGTCGACGTGCAGGGGCGGGTCATCGGTGTACTAAGGAAGTATTAGCCCACACATCATTGCGATTCACGCAAAAACGCCCGGGCAACATCCCGGGCGTCATTCAATCCGGCACGTAACAACTCACCCAATGTGTTTGTTCAGGACCTGGGTGATCGTTTCCTTGGGCTTGTAGCCGACGAGTTGCTCGACCACCTGTCCGCCCTTGAACACGAGAAGCGTCGGGATGCCGGTGACCTTGTAGCGTATCGGTGTCGCGCTGTTGGAGTCCACGTCCATCTTGCCGACCTTTACCTTGCCCTGATACTCCGCTGCAACCTCTTCGACGATAGGCGCAATGGCGCGGCACGGGCCGCACCAGGTTGCCCAAAAGTCCACCAGCACGGGCTTATCCGATTTCAACACATCCTGGTCGAAGTTCGCATCGGTGACTTCGACAATTCCGTTGCCTGCCATTTTTCGGTCTCCTGTTGTGTACGCGCATCGACCGGTGCTCTTACCGAACTCCGGTCATAGCGATCGATATAAGTGCTTCCCCATAAGGGAGTACAACCTTCTATGGTAACACTGGGGTTAGATGCCAAGGGAGACAGAAAGTCGCAAACTGCCAATCGACGCTGCCCGTCAAAAAAGGCCTTAGCACGATCCAAAGTCATTGATTTATCGACTGCTGGTTGGGGGCAATGTCGCTGAGATGAGCAGTCGGATAAGACTCCGCACTGGAATGGTCCCGTAAATCCACGAAGATTGCGTGTCGGGTGGAGGTAAAAAGCGCGCACAGCCGCGAAATTAGCAGCGTGCCACAAAGAAAAAGCGCCCTCGACTTTTCAGTCCAGGACGCCTCGGCAGCCCTCCCCCAGAACTGCCAAACCACGATTCGGATATTAAGATCCCCTTCACTTCCTGTAAACGTCACTTTGGTAATTCAGCAATCGCCTGCGTCACAGATGCTTACCATGGTAATCGAACAGAAGGGTGGAATATGAAGGAAAGAGGTTCTAGCGTGCCGTTGACACGGTTTTAAGAGAAGTATTTTTTTCTACGCGTATGGGGCAGACGATTATTGCTTCTGCCAAGTCAACCCGTCATCCCCTGTGATCCAAACCTCTGACGTGGAAGTCGAAACTCTGCCATGCTGTGTATCGGAGAAATCGAGGCTAACCACATCCCCGGTCAAAAGTGATCCCTGCGCGGAGGGCACTACTTTGCTCCAGTGATTTCCCCCGTCGATCGAGTGATAAAGTTGGCCGGCCGATCCGCCCGCCCAAACTTCCGATCCATTCGCGGTAACTACGCGAAACACGATGGGCTCGCTCTTATCTTTGTCAGTCTTGGCCGTATCCCTCGCTTTTGCCTTTGAAACTGAGGCGAGTACGTCGAAAGTGGTGGCTGCAGACGGGGCAGGGCTCGCTTTTACATTCACGTCCTGCCAACTATTTCCGTGATCCAAAGATCTCTGCAAGCCTCCGGCAGATGTAATCGCCCAGCGGGCATTCGACTCGGAATATTTTAGTGGACGATTCGCTTGCCGTGCTGTCGCCGCTAACGTTTTCTCCGGCTCAATGTGCACCACTGTTGTATCGGTCGGCTCCTTCGCTCGGCCAACTTTTTCTTCTCCGTGCCCATAAGTAGAGGGCTGCGCCACCGCGCCCTCAACCCGCAAATCCTGATTTTGCGATTCAGCAAGCTGCAGGTCTTGCGATTGCGTGTTGGCGGGAGCCGATGACGGCTGCATTCCTGGCATTTCCGACTCTGACAAAATTGGTGCGTCCGCCACGAGTCGACTGCTCGGTTGCTGCTTCGCCATTGGCGGGGGAGCAGCCGGCGCTGTAAGGTTGCCTCTCGTAAATGCGTTGGCATTTTGCTGCTGTGATTGGTTCTCCTGAGTCGCCTGCCCTGGACCCGGTGAAAGGGATCCGGGTCCGATTGCCCCACTTGCTAGTGACGGTCCAGTCACGAACTCTGCGGCACGGGATCGCGAAGACGATCTCCCTTCATCCGCAGCCTTACCTGAAGTGGGAGCTGAGGGCGCTCCTTTCTTGTTCTGATCGAGAGCCATTTGGGGCGCAGACACGGCTGACGGACTCCCATTACTCGCCTCGAGAGCTGCGGCCACGGCACTTTTTTCGGTCATCGTCGACGAATTGCGACCGCGGTAATGCACAACGCCGAAAGTCGCGATGACCACGATTCCTGCCACAGCAAATCCCCACCGCAGAACCGGCCACGAAAACCAAGTCTTGCCAGGCGCAACAAGCATGGCTGGCGATTCCATCGCCGGCAGAGCCAGCGCCACAACATAGCGGCATTCTGCACAACGTGCCAAATGCTCGACCACTGTCGCTCGCTCAGCCTCACGCAGCGTTTGCTCCGCGAAAGCGGTCAGCAGGTTGGCATCAGGGTGATCGGCTGCAACACCGACCACCTTCAGCCTCTCGTGAGCGATTTTTGGAATGTTTTGCATACAATCCAGCGGCCAAAGCTATCTACATGAACTAGAAGTACTTACACGCGCAGCCGCGCTATCCTTCCCCTTCCCGAACCCTAGCTTCCACTCTCTTCTCTGAGAACGAAGGCGAAGGCGATTCTTGCGCTAAACTGCGTCGAATATCTATCTGCAAGTCGCGGACATCCACGTCGAGCGCCTCTTCGGCCTGCAGTCGCGACATCCCCCGCTTTGCCAGGCCCGACACGATCTGCTTGCGCAGCGTCTTCGCCAGTTTATCCAGCTTGCGGCTGATCGTGGATTCGTGTACGTGCAGTATTCGTGCAATCTCTGCAAGAGTGCGCTCGTCGAGGTAATACGCGCTTAGAATCATTCGATCTTCGGCCGGCAGCGCAGCAAGCGCCACGTCCGTCGCCTGCGCCAGGCGGTCGTCTGAACTTCGAACGGGCTCTGGTTGGGGAGCTCGCAATTGCGTGCCTTCCTCCGATTCCTCTTCCAGGCTCACCAGACGCTTGTTGCGGCGATAGCGGTTCACATATTCCTGCGCCAGAACGGTCCGCAACCAGCCTTCGAGCGATCCCCTGCCGCTGTACGAAGCCAATTTCGAAACTCGTTGCCCCTCCCGCGTCGATGTCCCATAGAGGTCGGCATAGAGGGTGTCGGCCAACTCCCGCGCGGCGGAATCTTCCCGTGCGATCCTCAAAGCTGATAGGTAGAGTTTCTCTCGATAACGCGTCAGAAATAGTTCCCATGCCCGATCGGCGCCGGCGGCACAGGCGCGGGCCAAGGCCAGTTCGTCGATGCGCAAACTCAGGAAAAACGTACGCACCGCCGCTTCGGATTCGAGCTCGCCGCAGTACTTCGCTCCCACCTCAAACAAAATCATTCCCAGCGCTTCGCGAGTGAGTCCGAACGTTTCACAGCCGCTCTTGGCATGCAGTTCAGCCAGAAGCTCATTTACGACTGCCTGAATGTGAGCGGTTGGTTTCGATGACATCATCATGCGCTGAGACGTCGTTATCCCGCGGCCCGCAATGTTTTGCAAGTTTCACACGGACAAACTTCGCGCAAAAGCTTCCACGAGTAGATCCCTAAGTCATGATTGTCGTTCCATGAAAACTTGATGGCGTATTTGCCGACGGGTTCGGCGGAGACCGGCCTAGCCGCGGGCTTGAACATGGGTAACGCTCCAGTAGCCAGCTTCGCTGGCTCTCCCGGCCGGCGTCCCGCTTTCTCACGCTCGTCTTCGCACATGGCGCAAGGACATGCATCGCGCAGATAGACGAAGCTATAGTGTGAGACGTGTCCGTCGTTCCACTGAATATCCATGCCCGTCCCCGTCGACAGATTCACTTGAACCGACTTGGGATCGGTAGAGGTGCTTGGGATTTGAAGGGGGGACTGCATAGCACAAGTATCGCACAGCAGCGAGCGGCTATGGGATTCCGTCGAAGGGGGAATCTACAGCACCATATTGCTTGTGCAGCTACAAAATCTGCCGTGACGACAATGTCTGAAGCGATCGCTCGACTTGCTTGCGTTGTTACCTAAGCTAGGCTCGCTTAGCTTTCAAGGCTTTGCGCTGAGGCTTTTCTGAAACTGATGGGAGTTCGAATCCGATTCGGCGATGGTTTGCGGGTAACGGCTCCATGAGTTCGCGAATGGCCTCGATGACTTCTCCAATCTCAGCATCGTGGCTCTCGATTCTTGCTTCGAGCTCTGACAATTTCGACACAACGTGCTGATTTACAACCAGCGCTTGCCGCATCTGTACGAATGCGCGGACAACGAAGATGCTCATTTCTATCGCTCTCTTCGAGTTTAAAACAGTTGCTGCCATGATCGCGCCATGCTCGGTGAACGCATTCGGCAGATAGCGCCGACCACCATGAGCAGCACTTGAGGTCGCATTTTGCGACCTCAAGTTTCGGTATTCCGCACGCGTAATGGTGAAGATGAAATCGGGCGGGAAGCGCCGTGGATTACGCTTCAACTGCTCGTTCAAGCGCTTGACTGGGACGCCGTAAAGCTCGGCTAAATCGCTATCGAGAATGACTTTCTGATTCCGCAGAATGAGAATCTTCGAACCGACTCTTTTGGCAAGAATGATTGCAGTCTTGTTCATAAGGGATCACCAAACTTGAGGTCGCATTTTGCGACCTCAAGCAAAGAAGCAAACACTGCATCATAACAAGCCCCGAGCAACACGAACCCAAAGAATAAGAGGATCTAGAGCTACTGTGCCGAAACGGGAATGAGGGAACGAATGGCGGGTGAGATGCGATTGCGACAGAAGACGAGCGAGCTATCCCAGGTGATCGTTCGAGTTGGATAGTTCGCGCAACGGATGCAAGAAGTGGGCATCCCATCGCACAACATCCAGGTCCACATGGATTCAGAGATGCAGTGGGACAACGCCCGAGAGCGCAGAGAGTCCTTCGCCACACATAAAGACCGGAAAAATCGGGATCCGAAATCGCGCTGCGGCAAAGTCATTCGTAAGTGGAATGTTCATCGGGTTCGCCAGCACTTTTGAGGGTGACATGGTCGTGGGAGAGGGCGCCACTTTTGGAAGTTTGCGCCGCAGGCACGCTCTTAGGGGCTGAGGGATGCTGGACTTGCTCGACATGCGTCGGATGCACGCTCGCAACAGGGGTGATCATAATGGTCTCCTATACCTCGAACATCGGATCGGGAGGCCACCGCTTTAGAGCGTGGCGCGTCATAGGTAATCCGTATAGGTTACTGTCCTTAGCTTTTGTGAACTGCAAAGCGTCGAACGGAATGTGCCCACAAGATTAGAGCCCGCCGCACTGTTGCGGCGGGCTCTTGGTTTGAGCGGTCCTACCTACCTTGGAGGCTAGTGGCTCTCAGAAGGCGTGATATCGACGACGTGCAGCGTGTTCGTGCTGGAGTCCATGGTCGCCATTACTTTCACGTTCTTGCCCTCATACTCCTTGGCCTTGCTTTGGTCATCCAGCTTGTAGCTGGTCGAAGTCGCGTTGTCCTGCAGAACGTACTGATCCCCCGATTTCGAGATCTTGCCCTCAAAACTGCGGGCGGATTCGCCCGGAGTGGTCGCGTTAGTCTGGCTCTGCTGCGGCGTGGAGCTGGATTGAGCAGAACTGGACGGAGTTTGCTGCGAGGTCGACGGAGTCTGCTGTGCCACGAGATTGATCGCGAAGAACGACATTCCGAGCAGTGCAACGATGGATAGAATCCGTTTCATTGGTTACCTTCCTCCGAAAACATTTTTATTTTGAGTGTGTGAATTGTGTGATTCGCACACCACACAACAATGCAAACAGCGTGCCATTCCGGCTACCGAGTAACTGCAAGATTTTCAGTAACTGACATTCAATGGTTACTGCGTCGACAGTGCAACGCCTTCCGATGGCCTTGCATTTTTGTCCTAATGGCAATGGGTGGATTCTCTAAGGCTATTCCTTGATATGCACGCGGCACATTCGCTCAAACTATTCGATTTCGTGCACTGGCGCCTTGTGTCCTCAGGGAAGTTGTGGGAAAGACGCGGGCGCCTACCGGATTCACCCTAGTGTCGCACAAACGGAGAGCCTGTATTTTTTAGAAATCACATGCCGTAGTAGGAATTGTTCATTCCTTCCTGCGACGCCAGTCAGGAGAATCCATCATGAGCGCCACTGGAACCGCAGCGTACGGAATGTATCCTCGGCACGTCGCAATGCCCGACGTGGTGTCTGCCCTCAGGCAGGCTGGATTTGAAAAGCAAGACATTTGCATGGTGCTTTCGCCGGCTCACCCCGATGCGGCAAGATTCGGCGACGCCAGCCTCTTGTCCCAGATGGACGAAAGAGACGGAGGATGTGCGCGCATGCTGGCGTGGTATTCGCAATTGGGTGCCGTGGTGATCCCGACGGTCGGGTTCTTCGTTCGATCTCCAGAATTCTTGCACGCACTTACTGCAGAACAGAATTTTCCGGCGTTTTCGCGTTGGTCCGGAACATTGATGGGCTTGGGCTTCTCTTCGGATGAGGCGAAGCGGTTAAGCCGCCAATTGACCGACATTGGTGCTCTTGTGTACGTATCTTGCCCAGAGGGCATGAAAGCTAGAGGGGCCATTGAATTGTTGCGGCGTACTGGGGCGCGAGAAGCGTCCAGCCTAGGGTCGCAGAGTGCGGCCGCCGCTGCTGCAGCTTGAGTGCCCGATCTACTAGCCTTGATGTCGACAGGGCTGCTTTCCGAGCTTTAATCGCTGATCTATATCTGCATTTAACTACCGGTGACCTGATTACCCTCCGTACTCTCCTGCAAACGGAAAATTCTGCACGGACGGAAATCGCTTCACACTTTCCCCTGATGCTGTAGAACTCTTACGATTCACGGGCTTACGAGCGCGTACCCAACTGTCGCGCACATGGCATGCGAGTTGCACTCTATGGAACCAACATTTTGTGGGCGTGGAGCATCCATCGCCTGTTCGACCATCTTGGAGGGTGTTTTGCTAAAAGCGCATCGCGTGTGGATCGAGATCGTGCTTCTGGGAGCAGCGATCGCGTGTGCCCTGGCACTCCTAATCGCGACGCTGGGCGCAGCGGCCGGCGCCGCAGTGGATGGACTAGCGCAGCAAGAACATCCCTCCGCAACAGACCAGTCAATGCAGACCGGGAATACGACAGACCACGCGTATGTGGGAATGCTGACGTGTTCCCGTTGCAAGGCAAAGCACTCGCCCAAGATGGGGCAAACAGCCGAAATTTGTGTGCGAGTATGCGTGCATGGGGGAGCACATTTCGCCCTGGTAAATGCCGAAACTGTGTACATGCTGGAGGGGGATCTGCCTGCATTGAAGAAAGTGGCTGGCGAACGCGTTCGAGTAATCGGCGATCTTAAGGGGAACACAATAATCGTGAAATCGGTCAGCGCGCAAAGCTGAGCGAAAAGAGGCAAGGCACGAGATGAAAGAAATTTTGAATCGCCTTCTTTTAGCGTTTGCGATCACCCTAGTTGCGATCGCGCCGGCATCTTGGGCTGACGCGCAGCAAACCAATCAGTTACCTCAAGTAGATGAAGATCAAAGACCGGTTGCGCCCCAGTCGCAGCAAGCCCCGGATGTTTCTCAATCGGGTGCGCAACAGGGAAATTCGAAACCCGATCAGCCGAATGCGACGACGCCCACCAAATCAGGCGACGAGGATCAGACGCAAGATGCGCTGACGTTTACTGGTCGAATTGTGCAGCAGAATGGCCAGCTACTGTTAAGGGATCCGGTTACGAAGGTTGACTATCAGTTGGACGATCCGAGCAAGGCAACTGCCTACCTCGGAAAGCAAGTGAAGATCGTCGGCAAACTTGGCATGAAGAAGAACACAATCCATATTGACCGTATCGAGCCAGCGTCCTGAGCGGTTTGACCCGCGGCAGCATTCTGCCTGATCGAGAGCTTTGTGGGCAAACCCTGATTGATCGAAGTGAAATCCGCTCAAAAACTAAAGTATTAGCTGGATAGCATGGGGTCAGTTAGATTCCGATACTGGACTCCAACTGGAAGATCCAAGCGAGCGAACAAATCCTTTGGAGGTAGAAATGTCGATTACAAGACTTACATTGCTCTCTGTAATTTTGTGTTGTGGCAGTTGGGTGGTTGCACAGAGTTCGTCTGCTGGCGGCGGAACGGCTCCGGCAGGCGGAACGGGCACAGCGGGACAGAGTTCGACCCCCGGTTCCACGACTGCTCCGGCAGGAACACCGGGTACGACGACCTCGCCGACCCCCGGAACTGCCACGCCGCCTGCCGAAACGGCAACACCCCCAGCCGGCACAACGACTCCGCAGAGCACAACCCCAAGCACAACAACGCCGAGCACGACGACCCCCGGTACGACTAGTCCTAATAGCGCGAGTCCAGGCTCGCCGAACACGGTGACGCCTGGTGCGCCGGGAAGCACCACGTCCACGCCTGGCGGAACGAATCCGCCCAGCGGTACCGCGAACAACTGCGGAACCTTGCCGGGCAACGCCGGATCTACACCTTCGTCGGCGAGCACTGCAGGCTCGACGGCTTCGGGAAACTCGACTGCTAACAGCGGCACGGCTGGAAACATGAGTCCTTCCGGAACTCCGTGCCCTCCGACCGCCGGCAGCACCACCTCGCCTCACTGAAGTGACGCGGGACAGGTGGTTTTACATGAGTAGCGGGCCTGCGGGTCCGCTATTCACATTTTCAACGGCTGCGGCTCAAACAATCTGCAGGGCTTCCATTCGTCAGATTTCGGCATCTCAGGGTGCGATGCGAACGGAAAAGAATCTCGGGATCACGTACCAGATGAGGATTCCGCCCTCGGAACCTTTTCCTCCTCCGATCCAGGACCCCCCGAATCCACCGGAGAACCCGGACGTGCCGGTGCGCGAACCTGAACCGGATGTCCCCGGGCAGATTTGATTCGGCCAACCCTTTGTCCATCCCCTTTCATTCGTACAGGGAACCGCCGATTGTTTCCAGTGAGTAGCGATTTGATACTCGTCTGGATACGTGTATATGCAGGAGTTTGAGTTGAAGCACGTTCATAAAGACAGAAAAACAGGAGGAGCAAATGGCACATTATGGCATCCTGAGAGACACGGCGATCGGCGAATCGGGGGAGGACATTCGCGGAGCGCATTTGTACGGTTTGGATGACGAAAAGCTGGGAAAAATCGACGATGTGGTCTTCGATCACTCGAGCGGCGACATTCGCTACATCGTAGTGGACACGGGCGGATGGCTGAAGAGCAAGAAATTCCTTGTTCCCTCGGAGCGAATTCGGGCATCAGCCAAACACAAGGATGATTTTGAGGCGAATCTCACCAAAGAACAGGTGGAGAGCTTTCCTTCATACAACGAATCGGATCTTGAGTCCGAAAAAAAATGGAATGATTATGAAGGACGGTACCGCTCCAAGTGGGTAAGCAATCCAGTGATGCACCGCGCGGAGACCGATCGTAACGTCACGCCCACCGCGTATCAAGCGACCGGGAATCCCTCTTCGGAACAGGCTGAGGCGGGGACGCACGGACTGAACACAGGGCCGAGGCGCGGACCGGTTTCGACGGGGCTGACCAAGGCCGACGTGGATGCCGCGGCGACTCCGACCGAGAGAGCAGTACCAGCCGGAATGGATTCGGTGGTGATCAGCAACAGCGCGGCGGGTATCGGCGGCCGATGGGACACTTTCCAAAGCCGGCTTAGGGAACGCCGTAAGCAAGCGGTGGCGACGTGCCAGACCTGCGCAGGAGAGTCGGCGTCCAAGCGCGGGTCCGAGAGCACGGACACTCTCCGGAAGGCTGTATGAGAACGAGCCAGGCAGTAGATGAGACCTCCGGGGCACCCCGGAGGTCTTCGGCTTTAGGAGGTGATGACGTGATTGTTGGAAATCCAAAAGCTGGGCGAACGGTAGCAGGGGTGGCCATTGCAGTGTTGCTCGCCATGTGCGTGATCACTCTGGTTGTGATCAGCAGAAAAAAGCAAGCTCCTGCGCAGACGCCGCCGCTCCATCCCTCCACTTGGATAGTCAGTTCGCAGTTCTAACAGGACGGGGTCTTACCGCCGCTGCGACAAATGTTTCAGCGGCCCGGATTATGAGAGACCTTCCACAGCTGAGCAAGCGCCTTTGCCGCATCGGAAAGGGCGCGCTTTTCTGCCATAGGGCCGGAGGTTGGTACGGCATGTCCGGCTCGTTGTACGATTGGCGTTCGATACCGAGAGACCTTGCCGAAACCGGCTTTATACACGTCGTGCACGGCACTTTCAAATGAGCGCTGCAGGTGGTCGGTTAGGGGAGCAGGTTGTCGTTGACCCTTGTTCGTCATAGAGAGGAAAACTCCGCTGTCGCGTTAGTTTGTATGAGCACTCTATGACGGGGATAAAGGAGCCACAATACGGACTTGCATGCAAAAGTCTGTCGCGGAGTTTCCTAAGGGGATGGAGCACAACCGAGTGTGGCACTGTAAGGTTATGCCGCGCTGGCCTCGGGCGTGACACAGTTGCGCAATGCGCGCAGAGCATAAAGTGCGTCATCGAGGACCTGGTCTTCTTCGATGTGGTCGGTGTTGGCGACGAATAGTTCCTTCACGCGCTCAAGAATTGCTTCCTCGGCTTCCGCGATGCGGTCCGGAATTTTGTTTCGGTCTGTTTCAAATAAGGCGGCCTGATACAGCGAGTGCCAGGCGAGGTGGGAGGGAAGTGCTTTGTGAACTGAGTTCTTTTTCATACCGGATCCTGATGACCAATGCTTCGTGACGGGTGATGTATTGGCTCATCGAGGAAATTACCTGTAGATAGGACAAGACGGTATACGGTAAACGCCGTATTTTCCACAGTCGAAGTGAGCCGCGAAGAAAGAAAAGAAAGGAGATGGAAGGGCCCGGAAGGGCGCCCCTCCAGCATTCAGTTAAGCAGCGCGGCGAGATTTGCGCGAACCGGACCGGGTGGCCTCGGATTGCACTTCTTCATCTTCGGATTCGCTTTCAACTGCCTCAGAGTTAACCTGTTCTGCCAACTGCGTCAGTTTCTCGTCAGCTTGCTTTTCTTCCTCTAACGTTTCTTCGAGCAGCGAGACGTGTTCGTTTTCGCCTAGCAATTCGGCAAACGTGCGGACGGTGCCGTAGCCGGCGATTTCGTAGTGCTCCACACGTTGCGCGGCGCCGATGATCGCGGCGTCCATCACAGCGTCCTCATAGTCCTCCTGCATAGTCTCGGAGCCTTCCTTAATAAGGCCGTCCATACCTAAGCACTTCTTACCACTGGGCTTCTCGTCGAGCATTTCAAAAATCTGCTCTAAACGCGACACCTGTTCGGAAGTTTGGCGCAGGTGTTCTTCAAAAGCCTGGCGCAGCTCGGCATTGGATGAGGCCTTGGCCATTTTAGGCAGGGCTTTTACCAGCTGGGTCTCGGCATTGTAGAGATCCCTCAATTCATCGACGTAGAGCTGCCGCAATGAGTCCTTCCGCATTATGTTCCTCCTATACTGAAATCCAGCGGCCGAAGCTCGCTGATACATTTTTTCCAAAGTATTTTCTACGATAGTCGGAAACAATACGCCGGATGCTGTATGGAAAACCGCGAACGTAGGCAGAATGCACCGTAAATCGCGGCGCCTATCGGCCGGCGAGAGAACTCTCATTTTTGTGGCCGAAATCGGTACCAAAATGCGGCTCTTCGCGCGTTCCGGTGATTTTGAATGGAATCTCTGTTCCGGCTCCATGTTTCGCGAAGAATGGGTCGACAGGTTTCAACAGGATCGACTTCCAGCCAGTCGTCATGTGAGACAGCTTCGCCTCCATCTTCAAATGGCCCCGAAAATCGAAGGTGTTGCCGTCGAGGCTATAGCGGCCCTTCATGTCTGCGTTGGTGCCGGGCACCTCGAAGTGTAGCGAGGAAAACGAAAGCATTCCCCGATCCAAGCTGAATGTCCCCGCCAGTTCCGAGGGGACTTTGAATTCGGCGGCATCGTGCAAAAGCTTGGGCTGGCCCAGACCTCTGAGACTCAGGCCATCCACTCGAGCCTGCACTTTTTCATTGCTGAAATAGCCGTCGGCGACGCGAAACCTTCCGGACAATTTGAGGCGATCGGCGATGTCGCCGGTGCCGGGCGGAAGCCTGAATTTCGTGTGCATTTGAACAGTTCCACTCATGATTGGTGGCTCGGTTTTGACCCCCAGTTGCAGCAGGTCCTCAATTCTGGCGTTGGCCATGTTCACCTGGAGCACGATATCGTGCCCACGCGGCGCGGTGACCCGCACGATCTTACCTTGCGCCGTAAATGAGGAGCTCAGTATGCGGGCGTGCACTGGGTCCAGATAGGTGTCCCCGTCAGTCCCATCGACGATGGCGTGGAACTCAGTGTGGAGTGGAACGGGATGTCCGCTGACCGCAAGGCGGAAGTCGGGAGTTTCGGTTTGGCCATTGACTTCGAGGCGGCCCAGCGTTCCGCCATATTGGCCGGTGGAAGATAGAATGCCGCCAATGCCGCGAATAGTTCCAAGATCGGCGTGGGTGAACGAATACACGCCAGCCAAGGCTGTTTCCCGAGGGCTCAGTTCATTAAAGGGGCCGAATAGGCCGTTCGACTGAATGTCGCCGACGGGCTTGGGATTCACAAGAGTGGCAACGAAGCGGAGCGGTTGCGCGGGCCCCATGTCGATCATCTGGAGCGCGCTGATATCGAACTCGAGAGGCGGCTTACCGGGCCGGTCTGTATTGATAATGAGTTTTGTGCCGGCGCACACAAAATGTTCTACGGCGATACTCATTTTTCCTGAACGCCGCCGCATTGCTTTGATTTCCTGCCGGTGCTTCGCGGGCGGGACGTTCACGGTCAGACCGTCGATAAAGATCGTGTCCACATGCATAGGTTCCCGAAAAAGATTGCGCAGGGCAGTCTGAAACCGGAACTCATCGATCTCAAGCAGGGGCTGCACCCCGGCTTGCCAGGGATTCGGATCGGTGGCGCCATAGATTTTCAACCCCTTCCCGCCCACGTGGATTCCGTTGGCGATCCATACGTGAAGCTCCGCGAGTTCGACACGGCTCTTGAAACGAGTGGAAAGTGTTTCGATGAGCCGGGTGCGCAGAATGGGTTCGGCGCGCAAGACAGCGATTTGGACGCACACAGCGAGTACGGCGAAAACAGCGAGGACAATGCCAAAAATCCACCGCAAGCGACGAGAACGGCGGGAGCGCGGCTTGCGCGTCTTCGGCACCTCGGAGGACGCGGCGACAGCTTGGTTCTGTTCGGCCAAGCCTAACGTTTAGCCCTACCACCCGCGAAACGGAATCGGGTCTTCCCGGCAGCGGCTTCAGAAAAGAACCCGTAGCGGTCATCCTTGTGGCCAAAACCCGTTTTACGGCTGAAACCCGTATCGGGCGAGGATTTTCCTTTCTTTCTTGCCGGTCACGGCGATCGCTGCGCGTTGGGAAGGCAGCGTGAATGCGAGTTCCACGCCTGTCGCATTGTCCCGGATCTGAATACTTAAGTCATCGGCGGAGTCGGATATTAGTACGTAAAGGATCGAATCTTCGAGCATCGTAGGAAAGACGAGGACACCCGGAGGCAGCGGAGCGCGCGCGGTGAACATTGGGGAGATGCTCAGGCGTTTTGCGACGTAGCTGTAGAGATCGGCGGTGGATTGGAGATTTTCGGCGAGTTCAGTCGGATACGCAGCCCAGAAGATACGGCCTCTCCCATGAGTAATCTCTTTGAAGGTAGACCGATCTTCGAAGCGCAACGAATCGAGCGAGTTTTGTTGCGGCTGGGCAAAATCGAGGGGTATGGAATGCGTACCCACACTGAGCGTCGCATTGTGATAAACGAGGGGCTCGGCATGAGCGGCGATTCCAAGCCTTGAGGCACGAGTCACGATTTGCCAGTGCTCATCACGGTCCACCGGTCCGGTAATGAGAAGATTTCCTCCCCCTTCTACGTATTTCAGAAGGGTGTTCCACGCGGCTTCGCCCAAGGCCTGGGGAGAGGGCAAAATCGCCAGCCTCGGGGAGCCCAGCTTCCCGATTTGATTTTCGGCAATGATGTATGCCGATAGTTGGGCGGAATACGTGAGAGCACGTACTGCGCGCCGCTGCGCTTCCAACTGAAAGTCGGCCATGACCGAGTACTGCGCGGCCTGCGAAGTGATGATCGCAATGGGGGGCTGTTGCGCACTCCGGAGGTGCTCCGACAGCGAAGGCGCGAACTGCGCAAAGGCGCGCATAAGCGACGCTTCGGGCTTTTCGGTGTAGTCCGTGCGGACGGCGCCAATCGGTGTTTCGTTGCTCTCGGTCATGTAAGCATTCGTATTCCAGAGCCACTCAATCGCGCCCGATCCCTGGATGAAGGAGCTGGCGATCTTACGCTCGAGCAGCCAGCTTTCGTTTTCAGGAGTACGTCGCGCAGTCTCATCGAGATTCAACTCCCGCTGTAATCCGGTCTCTTGAATGAGCATGGGTTGCCCAGGCTGCTTGGCGGCGAGAGAATCCCACAAGATGTAATCGTTCTGCCACCACGAGTGATTGGTAGTGAAATCCACCGACGCGCCCCAGAATGCGGGCGAAAGGCGGTCTTGAATGCCACCTTCGTCCTGCCCGATTGTGACCAATTGCTGCGAGCCCGTGGCCCGGATTGCGTCGTGCATGGTGCGTGCCCATTTGGCGAAAGTTTCCTGAGTGAACAGGAAATAATCGTAGACGCGAAGAGAGTTGGCGCCAACGTACATGCCGCGGGGTGAGAACTCCTCTTCACTGGGAAGGGAGATGGTTCCAGAAATCGAATCGGGCGGCACGTTCCACAGAGCAGCCAGTTTCTCGCGATCCGGATAGCGCGCGCTCAGCCAAGCATTCCAGGCGGCGAGTTCGATGGCATCTCCGTTGGGGCGAGTCTGCCAGAGATGCTTAGAGAAACTCGGCTCGTTAATGAGATCCCAGGCGAGGAATGGGACGTCATGGAAGCGGGAAACTACTGCAGTGATCAACGTTTGCTGGCGGCGCACGGCTTCCGGATCGAGGAACGCGTTTTCACCTCCGAGGACGTCGGGCAAGAACGCGAAGAAATTGAATTGCACCGGCAGCCCGTATTTGCGAGCGGTCATCAGGTATGCCTCGAGCGTGCGCAGTGTACGATCGTAGGGCTGGCCGTTCTCGTCGCAGAACTTGTCCCAGCCTGTCCACCAGCCGGTGCGGATCATATTGAGGCCGGCATCATGAATCTGCGCGAGATCCTGATTCCAGACGTAGACATTGGGACGATCGAAATAAAGCCGCTGCACCTCGCTCGACATGTACGTGGTACCGATCACGGCTAAAGGATGCCCGTCTACTTCGAAGTAGTCGCGATTTACCGTGAGATGAGGGCCGGAGCGAAGATAAGAGTCGTCGCGAATCCAAAAAGCGGAATGGTAGATCGCACGTACGTTGTCGCCCTCGAGTAACTGTGCTTCGACGATGTAAAGGCCCTTCCCGGCCGGTGCCGGCAACTGGATCGGCTGGTTGGGCTGCAGAGGCTTCAGGATGGTGGACCGATTCGCTGGCTGCGCTTCCGGGTACGAAATAATTTTTAGCGACGGAACGCTCGCCTGAGTGGCTGCATGCCAGTTTACCTGCAACTCCACCGGCTCGCCGGGAAGGTACAGCGGCAGAACGGGGCGAACGGTAAATTCCTCCTCGCCCCGCAACGCGCGTTGAGCTAGAGACCGGATGAGCCTTGAGTTCTCGAAGAAGTCGCGCGAGAGCTCTGCATTCACGAAGATCCACCGGCCGCCATCGAAGCCGTTGCGGTAATGATCGATCTGGATGGCCGGGGCCGAGAGCTTGCGCCCATTCTGTACACCCCAAGCGAGAGTGTCCAAACGAGCGTCGATGGAACCGGCCGAGCCGCCTCGTTTGTACAGGTCAACCGCGCTGAGGCGGATCACGGGACTAAAGGCACGCTTCCACGAAAACGCGGATAGTTGCAAAGTCAGATCGGGATTGGTCTGGAATTCCAGACCTTCGGAACCGGGAGTTTCCTGGTACTGATCAATCATGAGCGGGCGAGTGCAGCGCACGCTGTAATCGCGAAGATGCCATCCGTTGGAGTCCCGGTAAGCGGCACGAGCGAATGGCCTGCCTCCGAGGACCAGGAGGTTTCCTCCGCCCTCGAGGAAGTGGTTAATAGCGGGCCACGCCTGTTCGGGAAAAGCTGAACCGTAGGGGAGCACGAGAAGTCGAGTGGAAGATAAGGAAAGGGCGGTGGGCAACTGGTCGGCCATCTTCATATTGGCCGACGGAAAAAGGCTAGCCAATTGCGTACCGGTAGGCGCCGCAGAATCGGCAGCTGGGAAGTTCGATTCACTGAAGACGACGAGGCCAGACATATCCTGGCCCAAAAGCATTGCAGGTTCGATCAGAAGGCAAACGAGTAAGACAGCAAGAACAATGGTTTTACGCATGAGAATGGCAGCCACGGGTGCTTGCGGGAAACAGTGCAGTCTCCGGCAAGGCGACAAGGATGTCAAGGCTTAGAGAAACGATTTTCTAGAGCCTAAGACGAAGCTGGGAGCAAGAAAAATAGCCGAACAGTGCGCGCTGGCGATGCTATGATGGCGGCGTTCCTCAGGTTTGTATCTATTTAGAGGGTGGACATCAAATTATGGCGATCGCAACCCCCAATACCGGCACATCCGCCACCGCCAGCAGCACCGGACAAAGCTACGGCGCGGCCCTAGCCACTGTGACGACGCTGTTTTTTATGTGGGGATTTCTCACTTGTTTGAATGACATCCTGGTTCCCCACCTGAAGCCCATTTTTGACCTGAATTACACCGAAATCATGCTTATTCAGTTTGCATTTTTCGGGGCGTATTTCATCTTTTCCATTCCTTCAGCGAAAATTATTGATTGGCTGGGATACCAGCGTTCGATGGTATTGGGATTGCTGACCATGGGCGCAGGTGCATTTCTCTTCGTGCCGGCGGCGAGCGTTCCTTCGTATCCGCTATTCTTATGCGCCCTTATCGTCCTGGCGGCCGGCATTACGTGCCTGCAGGTGGCTGCCAATCCCTATGTGACGGTGCTCGGGAAGCCCGAGACGGCCTCTAGCCGGTTGAATCTCACGCAAGCATTCAATTCTTTGGGAACCTTTCTGGCGCCATTTTTCGGAGGCCTGTTCATTTTGACTCAGGCGCGAAAAATTGAGGAAGTCCGAGCCATGGCGCCCGATGTGCTGCAGGCATATCGCTTGCATGAAGCGGCCACGGTGAAGATGCCGTATGTGGGCTTGGGAATCGCGCTCGTGTTGCTGGCCATCGCCATTGGTAGTTTCAAATTGCCCAAGATCCCGCATGCACAACATCAGATCGGGGAGAAGGTCGCCGACTCGATCTGGAGACACCCGAATTTGATTTTCGGAGCCATCGCGATCTTCGTTTATGTGGGCGCGGAGGTTTCGATCGGCAGCTTCCTCGTAAATTATTTTGGACAACCCGAAATCGGGGGGTTAACGGAGAAAGTCGCCGCCAGCTTCGTGGCGTTTTATTGGGGCGGCGCCATGGTGGGAAGGTTCATCGGGTCGGCCTTGTTACAAAAAGTAAAGACCGGAGGATTGCTAGGGATCTGCGCCATTTGCGCAGCGGGACTGGTGGCGATTTCGATGCTCACAAACGGCCATGTCGCCATGTACAGCATCATTCTGGTGGGATTCTTCAATTCGATCATGTTCCCCAGCATCTTCACTCTCGGCGTCGCGGAACTGGGGCCGCTGACCGGAGACGGATCCGGCATCATGATCATGGCAATTGTGGGCGGCGCGATTATTCCCGTGGCGCAAGGATGGATTGCCGATCATATCGGCATTCATCATGCGTTCTTCCTGCCGGTCATCTGTTATTTGTACATACTATTTTTTGCGTTGAGCGGATCAAAACCAAACAGCGAGCGCTACGCAAAGGCGTGAAGTTAGGATTTGCAGAGAGTTCATGAAATCCGAATGCAGACACGCGTGTGTGGAATCACTGACAAATACTAGCTGCGGGTGAATGCTAACTTCGCGGGACTTTCAATAAACTGATAAAAGATCATGGTCCAAGTTAAGAAAGCCGGCCAAAGGCCTCATGTCGTAACCCTGAAAGCGGTAGCGCAATATTTGGGGCTCACTCCTGGCACGGTCTCCGCCGTACTCAACGATTCGCCCTCCGCGCGTTCGATTCCCCAGGAAACGAAGAATCGAATTCGCGCGGCAGCTAAAGAACTGAATTATCGCCCCAATTTTTTTGCGCGCACGCTGAGAAATAAGCGCACGTACACCATAGGGGTGATTGCGGAAGAAATTGGCGATTCGTATAGTTCGCCCATCATCAGCGGCCTGGAACAATACTTGCGCCAGCGCGATTACTTTTTCTTGACCGTGGTGCATCGGCACGATCCCGTGCTTCTGAATCGCTATTCCCAGATGCTGTCGGAACGCGGAGTGGAAGGCATCATTACGGTGGATACGACCGTGCACGAAACCCCAATGCTGCCGACCGTGGCGATTGCCGGCCACAAGAAGATGAAGGGCGTCACCAATATCGTGCTTGACCACGAGCGGGCGGCGATTTTGGCGTTAAATCACCTGAAGGATTTGCGGCACGAGCGTATCGCGTTTATGAAAGGGAATCCCATCAGTTCGGATGCGAACGACCGATGGGAAGCGATCTGCCGGGTGGCTCAGCAGCTTGGAATTGAGATTGACCCGGATCTGACGGTGCAGATTGACACCGATGATCCGACGCCGAGATTAGGATATCCGTTTACCCAGCAACTGCTGGCGCGGCACAAACCGTTTACGGCACTGTTCACGTATAACGATATATCGGCGATCGGCGCCATTCGCGCACTGCAGGAGCAGGGATTGCGGGTGCCCCAGGATGTGTCGGTTATGGGTTTCGATGACATTCCCGGCGCGGCTTTTCACTCTCCGAGTCTGACGACGGTGCGCCAGCCCCTGAACCGCATGGGCGAGGTCGCGGCGCAGTGCTTGCTCGACCGAATTGAAGGCAACAAAGAATATCCCGCCGAAATCGCAATCGAGCCTGAACTCGTGGTGCGCGAATCGACGACGCAGGCCCCGGGTTCCTGCTAGCATCGCAAGAAGCGCTGTTCCCTCCGGATGGATTGCGGCGCGCGAGTCTGCTTCATGCCCGTTTCCTCAGACACGAAGACTCCCGTCTCAGCCGGCGCCCTGACTCTCGCCGCGTACACATCGTTCGTGCCCATCGGGATTGCGACCGTTCTGCTCGGTCCGATGCTACCTACGCTCTCAGCAAGATGGTCACTGAACTATGCGCAGGCTGGGGCGCTGTTTACGGCACAATATCTAGCGTCGACCATCGCGGTAGCGCTCTCGGGTGTGCTGGCGGCGCGTTGGGGATTTCGTCTTCCCATGAAGGCAGGGTTGTTGCTGGTCGCCCTCGGACTGGGATTGCTGCTGGCCGGACCGAAGTGGCTGGGAATCGCAAGCATAGCAGCTTACGGAACGGGGCTGGGGTTGGCCGTTCCGGCGGCGAATCTGCTGGTGGCGGCGGCGAATCCGGCACGGCGAAGCGCAATCCTGAACCTGCTGAATTTTTTCTGGAGCGCCGGCGCAGTAGGATGCCCATTCCTGGTGGCCGCGGCGGAAAAGAGCCATCAAATTCCCTTTGTTCTGGGAGTGGTTTCCGTGTTCTGCCTGGTCGTGACGATTGGCATTGCAGCTATGCCGTCGCGGATTGTGGAGCCCCCCGCAAGACAGTCCGCAGGGACAAAGATCCTGCCGCTGATTCGACGAAAAATGAGTGCGTTTCTTGCTCTCGGCGTTTTGTTTTGCGTATATGTGGGCACCGAAAATGGATTTGGCCAGTGGATAGCGTCGTATGCGAAAAGTCTGGGCAGCATGACGCTGGCAATTGCCGTCATGACTCCTTCCGTCTTTTATGCGGCGCTGATGATCGGGAGATGGCTTGCGCCCTGGTTGCTGCGCACAATCGACGAAGTGCAATTGGTACAGGCTGGGTTGCTGCTGGCGTGCGCGGGAACCACTGGACTGTTGTTCTCGCGTGAATTGGCCGGTGTAGTGGTCAGTTCTTGTGCGACCGGGCTGGGACTCGCGGCGGCGTACCCTATTACGATCTCGCTACTGTCGCGCGAATTCGGAACAGCCTCCTCCCGGATCGGATCGGTGATGTTTGTGCTCTCGAACGTCGGAGGAGGCCTGCTACCGTGGATTGTGGGGCTCTCGTCGAACCGGTTCGGCACGCTGAAAGCGGGGCTGTTTGTTCCCTTGTTGGGATGCGTGGCGATGTACGCGCTTTATCGGAGGGAATGGAGCATGGCGGCGGTTGAAGACGTAGGCGGCGTGGCCTCTTAGGCTCGCAGCATGCGAGCGGTCAGTCGCGAGAGCCGGACCAGACGGTAAATCGGAGATAACGTGGCAGGAAGGCGAACTGCTTCCCATTCTCCGGGGCCGGGAGTGAAGATCAGGCGACTCAAGAAACGCAGGCGGTCGGAATTCCGCTCACGCAGACGCAGCATGAAGCGGAAATAATCGAGCGATTCGACGTCGAAGAGCGATTCAGCAGTGACGTGAGGCTGAATATCGTCGGCTAGCGCTTCGGCAGCGGCATCCTGCGGCAGCTTCGTTTCAGCTGCAGAAGGAATGGGGGCAGCGAGGATCCGATTCGCCAGGAGCATGCCGACTCGTACGATGCGCACGATCCCCAAGTGTGTGGCTTGATCTGCAATCAATGTCCAATTCAACGTGGGCAGATTCATGATGCGCGCGAGATCGCACAGCCAGATCAGGCGTCCCCAGACGTGCTTGGCGGCGTGCAGTGAAAGAATGATGAAGAGATCCTCCATCGAGGGCGTCTGCATCGCGCGGCCCGCGACTGAGATCGTCACCGCTCGGCGGAAGAGTCCGCCCATATCGAAGTCAACTGCATAGAATCGCGGCTGGAGTGCCCACTGCACTTCAAGAAGATTGGGGCCTCGCCTTCCATCGAAGGCGCATTCATATCCAGATTTCAGATAAGCGGACTCCCGCGCTGCCGGAATTTCAGCGTGCGCCGTATATCCGAACTCATGAAGTGCTTCGCGGATTTTCGGAAAGTCGGCAGGGTGAATCAAGAGGTCAATATCACCGGCCCGGCGCAGCGCGATGTCGCCGTAGACAGCCTCCGCTAACGCCAAGCCCTTATAGGGCAGCACCTCAATCCCGCTCTCGGACAAGCGATCATAGATGCGGATCAACTCCAGCGAGAGCAGCATTGCTTTGTGCAGGTTGGCTTCATAACGCTGCTTTAGCGTGGCCATCTCATCTGTGGAAAGTAATCCCTCGACGCTCGAGAGTCGCCGGTAAAGAATTGGTAGAACGCCGTGGTATTCGCCAAGGTCGAAAACACTCTTCCAGCGAATGGATGCTTGCTGCTGCGAAGCGAGGGCTAATGGCCGGATAATTTCTGAACAGGCGGCCCGCAGCAAAGACCACTCCGTCTCGAGCGCGGTAGTCGTGTGGGCCATTCTTCGGTTACAAAGGCAGAGGCGGTCAAGCCATAGCGCCCGGCATGTTAGCCACCGCCGGAATGCTGCCGATCTGCACCAGATTCGCTGCGGCGCGTTTCTTCGCCAACATGTTCGCCGAAGGGACTCCGGTTTTTGCAAAAGACTTTTCGCAATCCGCCGATGAAGGGCCCCGCATGTTCCCTTCCATGTAGGCGAGCCCAGGACAGCGCGAGCACGATGACATGTGGGTGCAGGAGGTGCAAGTGTTCAGATCCTTCAGTCGGATGGACCGGACCTCGTTCATCCGATCGGAATGCCGCCAGATATCGATGAACCGCTGCTTACGTACATTTCCCGTCGCAAAAGGAAATTGGACGCACGGATAAACGTCGCCGTACGGTGAAACATAGCAAGTAGTGTGACCGGCGCTGCAGGGCAGATGTTGCAAGGTATCCTGCGCGCTATCTTCGACGCCGCATGCTTCTTCGGCGTCCATGACCAGAGATTCATCGCGGAAAAGTTGATGCAATGAGCCGCGATCGATATTAAGACTGAGCACCGAGCGATCCCCATCCATCATCGGAGTGATCGTCGGATCCATGGTGCTTTCAATGCCCATTTCCGCGGCCAACGCGCGCACGCCCTGATAATCCTGAAGATTTTGGACCATCAGAACATTTGCGAAGATGACTCTCAGGCCCTGAGATTTCAGAAAGGACGCCGCATCCAGCGAACGATTCAGCGAGCCCGGCACCAGAGTGATGGCGTCGTGAACTTCCGGACGATGGGAGTAAATACTGATCTGTATGGACTCGACGCCGAGATCTCGAATGCGCGCAGCTTCCGCATCTCGAATGAGAATGGCATTGGTTTTGAGTTTGACGCAAAAACTCAGCTGCCGACGCGCATATTCAAGAATTTCGAAGAAATCTTTGCGGAGCATGATCTCGCCGCCGCTCAGTGTGAGAATGAAGACTCCGGCTTCCGCCATTTCCTCGAGAAGATGCTTGATCTCCGCGGTGGACATCTCGCCGTGATCGTGATGATCGAGGTAGCAGTGAACACAACGCTCGTTACAGCGGTAAGTGAGATCGAGTTGGACGCTGAGGGGAATGTTCAGCCTCAACGCTTTCTCGGTCATCTCTTCGAGGAGCCTGCTCATCTCGATTCTCTGGAGACCGCACTCTGGGTAGCGATCGGCTGCTCGGATATTTGCAGGATGTGGTGACTGGCTAGCTCGCGGGCCAGAGTTTCGGCGTCCTGCAGGGCCTCGCCCGGTTCGACCTCGAACTCGCCACAAATTCTTTGCTGCACAATTTCGTCGAGCGGAGTGGCTCCATCAGCGGCCTGCCATAGAATAGTGGCGGTTTTGTTAAGGGTGAACAGAGTGGAGTCGCGGCCGGACATGATCATCATTTCGCCGCCAAGGCTTCGCGCAGCAACACGCGGGCTGCGGGCCACATAAAGTTTGCTCATTGGATCAACTCCCAAACCCGGGCATCGGGGACGAAAGTCAACCGGAATACGGGCACGCGGCTGACGAATTCGAACGCAGAATGAAAGGTAGCCTGCACAAGTTCCTCTTCTTTGGCAAAAAAAAGAACATTCGCAAGAAACGAACGCGCAGCATCGCCAGGGGCAACAGGATCAATGCGGTTCTGCATCCCTTTGGCAAGAAGATAGAAGGCGGCCACTGGCGCGGACACATTCTCTCCCAGCTTGGCTAACTCTCCGGTGAAGGGCGTGCCGAACGCCGCGTAAGCGCTTCCCTGCCGCCGCACATAAGAGATCTCATCCGTAAGAAGAGTGACGTCGGACGGAGCGAGGCGGGAGATCGTGGTCTTCCCCGCTTCGGACACACCGGCAAACAGAAAGGCCCTGCCATTGCGGATGGCACTGGCCGAGTGGAGAAGGAAACCTCCCTCCCTGGCGAGCACAAGGGTGTGTACGATACGCAGCACTGCATCCACAGAATACGGATTCGCAGTCTGGCGGATGGAGCCGCGGCGCTTCAGAGGCTCCCACTCGGCGAAAAAATCGCCCCGCTCGAAAATCCAGCGGCCTTGCTCGCAGCTGACACGCACCGGAACATCTTTGACCGCAGAACGGGAGGGCACGATCTCAACCTCGAACTCTATTTCGGCGCGCTCCGACGAGCTGACAAATCCCGCATAGCGTTCCGTCAGGAGATTGAGAAAGAATGGGTCCGTCGTATGCAGTCGCACTGGCATCTGACCGATTTCAATCGTGACGCTTAGGCGATCGACTTCAGACGCTAGCTCGAGCAACGGTACACCTGCTTCTTGATGTTGAAACCTGTTAACTGTGATGGCTGCGGCTTACCTGCACAAGTATGCGGGCGGCAATTCGCGAATTTCGAACCAAAGCAGCGATCACACGCTGGGGAATGCTCCGCCTACGCCGAAGCCCGGTACATTTTCCGTTCCGCACGATGGAACAGACTTTACCCAGCAGTTCCTGGGAATGAACTGGAGGATCCGGTTGGGGATTGGCATCACCGCGCGCCAAAAAAGTCGAGCCCCCAAGTTTCTCCACAATGCGATGAGCACAGAGCCGCTGCTCACGGCCAAACAAAACGACATCGCCTTCGCTTACGGCGCTGGCGCTCGTCCGTTCGACGAAAAGGATATCGCCGGGCCAGACAGCGGGAAGCATGCTCCAACCAGTGACCTGCAAGCGCACCTTCCCACACGAGCGTAGAACCTCGCCCGCGAGTTCGCACTTCAGAGCATGGGCATGGTCCGGAGCATGCAAAGCGGAGGTCATGAGGCACTCGGAGCGTGATGGCATCGGCCCGATCCGCCCGAAATCTTGCCGCAGGAAAGCGCCGTCGTCACAAAAACCTGCTCGTAACGGAACGTGGGCTTTTCGTAGGGCTTTTTGGGAGCCGGATTCTTGGGAGCATCGGAGACATTATTGTCAGTAGCCATAAGTGAACCTTATTGTAGACCCGCTTGCGAGGCCTGTACGGCGCAACCGCCCGATCCGCCGCTGGTACAAGCCTGACCTGTCAGAGTGCTGAAGTATACCTGCGAAGCACCTGCCATAGTGCCCGAGCTGACCACGTTATCCATGATGATACCGCTCGCCCCCCCTGCGGTTTGCAGCGCACTGACTGGGAGCATACTCGCGTTGATCCACTTTACCGTTCCATCCGTGGTTTTAGCGCCCACCGTTGTCGACCATCCTGGTGTCGCGCCACCGGATGTTCCAGCCGTGTTTACCACTTCAACTTTGCCGTTCGAGTCAATAATGCGGGCACCGAAGGCATACGCCGTATTGGCTGTCCATCCGGCAAGCGGGATTGCCGTAAGGTGTCCTTGGTCAATCCAGGTTACGCCGCCGTCTACGAGGATCGCTCCAGTCGTGGTGCCCCACGCCGGTTCGGTGGCCGCCGAGGTGCCGGCTACGATCGCGACTTCGGTGTGATCGTTGGGACTCAGGAGCTCATGCCCCAAGCTATAAGCGGTGCTGGCTTGCCAGGGTGTAACTATGAAGCTCTCGACGCACCCTTTCGAAGCACAAAGCGTCGCCCGGCCATGATTCTGTGGGCTGAAATAAATGCGTTCCTCCAAACCTCCGGCAGCATTGGGATTGGAGACATCGGTCACCGACGAACAGGGAACGGAGGTGCCAGTTGTGGTTACGGTATTCAGGCTTGTACCCACTGCGGGCATGACCCCAGCTGAGATGGGAACGTGATACATGATTGGATTCGAACCCGTATTGCCGCAAACATATAGATTGCCGGTCTGATTGCTCGAACTGTAATAGGCATCATCAAAATCGCCAGCATATAGAAAGTTCGGAGTCGCACTGCTGGTACCAACCTGAGTTTCCGTTCCAGAAGTTCCGGCTAAGAAAGTGGTACTGAACTGAAAGACTGCGGAGCATGGGGCGCCAGCACAGTTAGTGGTACCGTCGCTGGAGGAAAAAACGTAGAGCTTTTGCGCGGTTTGATCCAGGATTGGGCCGTCTGTGCTGATCCCGACGCCATAGTCCACGCGCGCTGAGACGGTGGCCGCACCCGTCCCGGCATTGACCCTTGCAAAGTATCCACCGGAATCCCCTACAAAAACATTACCGGTCACATGGTCGTAGACGGCGCTGGTAAGGGCCTTCGGATTAGCAACATTGGCCTTAATTGGCCATGGGGAACCGACCTCCGCTGGAGCACCGGTGGTGAAAAAAGGATGATATTTGTGAAGCAAACCGGTGCTGTCACCGATGTAGGCGGTGTCACCGCTGTAGTCGTAAAAGATCGATGACGTAATGTCATTGGTCTGGGTGCCACCGGTAGCAGTGGTGCGCAATTGAAAGGCTGTCATGCAGGGCGCAGTACAGCCTGGATAGTTAGCCGCAGTTTTAATTGCGGGCGGGATGGGAGATGTCAACGTGCCATTGCCGGCCTTCCACTTCAGCAAGATCACGTAGCCGTTCGTGCCGTCTGTCTGCACAAAGGCGACTTGCGAGCCGTCGAGCGAGGTGATGGGGGACGTCTTCACCGTTCCATGCGTGGAAGGTGGAATGGTGGTGTTATAAGCCCAATAAACTGAGGGGACCGTGCCAAACGCGGAGCATCCGGAATAGAGATTATCGTAAGCGATGATACTGGCTTGCGACGTGGATGCTTGGAGTCCTGTGTTGAAGATTACGAAATCCGGAGTAGCAGAATTGCTGCACGTTGCCGTTGTGACACTGAAACCGTATTTGGTCGGATAATTTCCTGCTCCGACTGTGGCCCCGGTGCCCATGTTTATAGCCCAAAGGCCTTTACTGGAGGGACCAGCCGAATTTTCGGCAGTGGCAAAGCTTGTAGGCTGGTCGGGGTTGGAAATGCCATCCTCGACAGAAAGAAGTCGAACCATTTTCCGTCGCACGAATTGCTGCCAATAGCGCGTATCATGAGCCACGCGGGCAACCTGCTCTGCTGTTCGCGGCTGAGAAAAGATAATGTGCCGATGGCTCCAGTCGGTAGGCAGGCCATGCTCATAGGGCCTTGCCGCGTGAAGTGTGAAGAACCAGCCCACGGTCACCAGGAGCAATAGTGCTCCGCCTACCCTCGCGAATCGCGCGCCGGTACTATTCATTCTTCTCAACTCCCGGGTCTGCCAACTAAGTCTGCAGCACTCCAAAGTCCTTACCGCGTTTTTAAAAGTCATTTCGAACGAATGTGGCCGATGGAAGCTCGCCAGGTTCCATCGATTGGCTGGATTGCCCGGAATTCTACCCTTTCTCTGGGGAGCGTGCAAACGCTTTTCGCTGTGGTGGCCTTGTGAGTAAGAATGCGCACGATGGCAGCAGAAGAATCTGCGGGTTACCTCTGTGACTGCGAAAAAATTAAACAGCCATTCGCGAATTCAGTCCTACACCGTACAATAGTGGAACCCTTCTGACCGTGACGTCATCAGGAAATTGCAGAATGGGATCGAGTCCCAGGGAGGCTTAGTAAAACGATTTGGACGCGTATGAGGTAGCTGGGGATATGGATCAGGGTGTTCGTTCGAGCGAAGAGAGAGATGTCCTAACCCGAGAGGAGATCGCGAACCTCGCGGCGGAAGGGGGGCAGTCAGCGGAAACGCTGATGAACGTCGTCGCTCTGATTGCCAAAAGATTTCATACGGACGTCTGTTCGGCATATTTGCTGGAACCAGACCGCGCCAATCTCGTGCTGGCGGCCACTGTTGGGTTGCGTCGCGAATGCGTAGGCAATCTGAGAATGGCTGTGCATGAGGGATTGACCGGACTCGTGGCGGAACAGGTGCAGCCGGTTTCCGTCAGTCACGTGAAGAATCACCCCCGTTTCAAATATTTCCGCGACGCCGGCGAGGACGCTTATCAGTCGTTTCTGGGCGTTCCTCTGGTGGATCGCGGCATTCTGCAAGGTGTCCTTGTCGTCCAAACTGTGGAAGCTCGCGTGTTCAGTACAGAAGAAATACGCATGCTGAGCGAGGCTGCGATGCAGGTCGCGCCAGTGGTGAGCGAAGCGCGCACCCTGGATCGCTTCATTGCGCCATTGCAGGAGCGCTTGTGGGCGTTGGCGCGCAATTTGTGGTGGAGTTGGGACCATAACGCGCAGAGCCTTTTTCTGGACTTGGATCCTGCGCGGTGGAGTGACCTGAACCATAATCCTGTGGCTCTGCTGAGCGAAATTCCCCTGGCGAAGCTGGAAACTCGAGCGACCGAACTGATGCTTCACAGCCGCGTGAACTACGCGTATCGGCGCATGCTGGAGTATCTGGAAGACGACCGTACCTGGGGAACCCGGCACGCCGGCGTGTTGCGGCCGCATCCAGTGGCGTATTTCTCGGCAGAGTTCGGACTTCATGAATCCCTGCCGGTGTACTCCGGCGGCCTGGGAGTTCTCGCCGGCGATCACATCAAAAGCGCGTCGGATCTTGACATTCCCCTGGTCGGAATCGGGCTGTTTTACGGGCAGGGGTACTTCCGCCAACATCTCGACCTGGGGGGATGGCAGCGGGAAGAGTACCTCGAGACCGACGTCAATCAGCTTCCGATGGAGGTCGCCATTGGCAAAGATGGCAGGCCGGTGGTGGTCGAGATTGAAACCCGGAGTGGACGCATTTTTGCCAAAGTGTGGCGCGTGAAAGTCGGTCGCCGCGACCTGCTGCTGCTGGATTCGGACGTGGAGGGCAACGCGCCCGAAGATCGTGAGCTGACGTCCCGCTTGTACGGCGGAGATTTGCGCATCCGCATTCGCCAGGAACTTTTGCTGGGTGTTGGGGGCCTGCGCGCCCTGAAAGCCCTGGGAATTACTCCGGGCGTGCTTCATTTGAACGAGGGCCACAGTGGATTTGCGGTTCTGGAAGCCATTCGCATGCGGATGGAGGATGAAGGCATCGCCTTCGATGCTGCGGTACCGCGGGTTTCGCGCGAAGTGGTTTTCACCACCCACACGCCAGTTCCGGCCGGGCACGACCGATTCGACGCCAGGCTGGTCGAGGAACATATTGGACCTCTGCGCGAGGCGTTGGGTCTTTCCCAGGAAAGTTTGCTTGGGCTCGGCCGCGAACATACCAGCAACTCCGACGAACTGTTTTGCATGACCGTGCTTGCCTTGCGGCTTTCGCGCCGCGCCAATGCGGTGTCCGCGTTGCACGGCGAAGTTTCGCGAGCCATGTGGACCGGCTTGTTCCGCGGAAAGCCCGAGGACGAGGTTCCCATCGGACATATCACTAACGGCGTGCATGTTCCCTCGTGGCTCGCTCCGCAGATGTTCCGCCTCTACGATCGCCATCTGGGCACTGACTGGGTCCAGCGCGGCAGCGAGGCGAAGATCTGGCTTGGCATCGAAAGCGTGGATGACGGCGAGCTTTGGGAGACCCACCTCAATCTCAAGTCGCAGCTGATCGAGTTCGTACGCAAACGCGCGGTCTCTCAGGCCAAGCGGCGCGGCGAGTCCCGCGAGGTATTGCAGCGTTTGGACGGCGTGCTTAGCCGGGACGCGCTGACGATTGGCTTCGCGCGAAGGTTTGCAACCTACAAGCGTGCGAATCTCATTCTCAGCGATATCGAGAAGTTGGCATCGATGGTGAATGATCCCAACCGCCCTGTTCAATTCGTATTTGCAGGTAAAGCGCATCCTCTGGACGAACCCGGCAAGCGCGTGCTGCAGCAGATCGCGGAGATGATGCGCGATCCCAAGTTCCGCGAGAAATTCGTGTTCGTTGAGGACTATGACATCAATGTCGGCCGCCATTTTGTCCAGGGAGTCGATGTGTGGCTAAACAATCCCCGCCGTCCTCAGGAAGCGTCCGGTACGAGCGGCCAGAAGGTGGTACTCAACGGCGGGCTGAATCTCTCAGTTCTCGATGGATGGTGGGCAGAGGCTTATGACGGCGTGAATGGCTTCGCCATTGGAACCGGCAAAACGCATTCGAATATGAGCATTCATGATGCGCGCGACGGCGAAGATCTATTGCGGACGCTGCGCGATGAGGTGATCCCGCTGTACTACCAGCGCGATCGCGACGGTCTGCCCCGAGGCTGGATCAAACGCATGAAGCGGACGATCCGCACGCTCGGTTGGCGCTTCAATGCCGACCGCATGGTGATGGACTATACCCAGCAGTGCTACGTACCGGCTGCGGGTGGAACGTCGAGTGAGATGCGGGCTAACTCGTAATCCCCGAAGCACCCTTCCGCTCTCATTCCCGCTAAGATTCCGGGAGCGCCCACGCGAATAGCACGCCGCCGCTGCTGGTCACCAAATACTGGCGTCCATCGAGCTGGTAAGTGATCGGCGAACTTGTGATGTGCGAGCCGGAACCGGCGTGCCAGAGCGTCTTGCCATCAGTTGAATCCAGCGCCAGAAAGTTGCCGTGCGCGTCGCCGCTGAAGGTCAGGCCCGAGTCGGTGGTCAGGATCCCGGCGCCCGATTCGCTCCCAAGGTCGTGCGTCCACCGAATCTTGCCGGTCTGGTAGTCGATGGCTTCAATGACTCCCGTGCCCCAGACGTCGTAGTCCGCTCCCGACCAACCGTAGGTGCCGTCGGCTGGCTTGGAAAAATAAACACTCCAGCTCGGATGCGCGCTGACGATGAACAAACCTCTTTTCGTATCGAAACTGGGAGAACGATAGTTCGTCATGCCGCCTTCGTCGGGCGCAATGAGGCGTCCATCCGGAGCCGGTTCCTTGGCGGGATTCGGAATTGGTTGCCCTTTCTTGTCTACTCCTAATGACCAGTTCACCGGACCAAACGGTACCGTGAGCAGGCTCTTCCCGTTGCTGCGATCGAGAACGAAGAAGTAGCCGTTACGCGAGCTCTGCATCAGCATTTTCTGCGGCTTGCCGTGGAAATCTCCGTCCACCAGCACCGGGGTCTCAACCGCATCCCAGTCGTGAGTGTCGTGGGGAGACGGTTGGAATGACCACACCAGCTTGCCCGTGTCCGGATTCAGCGCCACGATCGAGCACGTGTAGAGATCGTCGCCCGGACGCGTAGAACCGTTCAGGACCGGAGTTGGATTGCCTGTCCCCCAATAAACGAGATTGAGATCGGGATCGTAGGTCCCGGTCATCCACGTCATGCCGCCCGTGGTTTGATTGGGAGAGCCAGCGGGAGGCGTGGAATTCCACTGCCACTCCGTTGCGCCAGTCTCCGGATCGACGGCGCGAAGGAAGCCGCTGAGGTTGTCGAAATCTCCCGAAACCCCGACCAGGACATGGTTGCCGACCACCAAGGGCGCCATGCTGGTCCAGTAACCTTTGCTGACGTCGGCGATTTCCACCTTCCAGCGCACCATTCCATCTTTCGCGCTGAGGCAGATCAGGTGCGCGTCGGGCGTTAAGAAAAATACAGAGCCTTTGTACATTCCGACGCCGCGTTGTCCGATGTGCTCGCCTTCCCCGCGAGGATAACTGAAATGCCAGACCTGGTGCCCGGACCTCGCATCCACGGCCCAGACATTGTCGGGAGCAGTGAAATAAAGAATGCCATCCACCAAAAGCGGAGACGACTTCAGGGGGATCGTCTGATTGGTCTGGAACGACCAGGCCAGGGTTAGACTCTTCACGTTTTGCGGGGTGATTTGGGTGAGCGAACTGTGGCGGCGGCCAGAATAATCGCCGTGATATCCCGGCCAACTGTCGACAGGGGGACGAAGCAGCATCGGATCATCGGGCGCCTGGGCTAGCAATGAGCCACTGGATAACGCGACGAGGAGGGCGCTCATTGCCAGAAGAAATGCGTGCCTGGAACTATTCATCATGGATCGCGACTTTCTCAAAATCCCGGCCGAAGTCATCGGCTATTGCAACGTCTGCAAATACGCCATCAGATTATGAATATCAGCATCGGTATATTTGCTGAACTGCTCGACATGCGCGTCCTGGGGCGAATCGACCTTGTACTGCACATCTCGAGCACGCCACGACCGATACGTATCGGACGAATCCGTTAGGGCGACCGTGAATTCATCGCGATATGCCAGCGTGCCACTGACTGTCTCGCCAGAAGGCAGCGTCACCGTGACCTTAGATTTCGCATGCCGGGGATAGAGCATCTGCTGTTCGAGTTCGAGTCCCTTATAGCGCGAGGCTATTCCCGCCAGGTCGCCGGTGGCAGAATGGCAGTGAGCGCATCCTCCTGCACCGTCGAAATATTTCTTGCCTGCCTCGGCGTTTCCAGTCTGCAGATCGGAAGGATCCACGCCCTTGCGTCCGCCGCCGCGGTTATGCTGCGCGTTCTGTTGAGCGTGGATGAAAGCGACGAGGCTTGCGATCTGCTGATCGGAGCGGTCGAAGAGCGGCATGCCTTTATCGGGCCGACCGTTGCGAATTACCGGGCCGATCTTGTCGCCCTCGACATCAGCTCTCACCAATCGTGAACGCGTCAGGTCGGGACCAGTCTCGCCGCCAGTAGCATCGCGACCATGGCAAAATGAGCAGTCTTGCCGGAAGAGAGTGGCGCCACTCTGCACAAGTTCAGGAGGATAGGTCTTGTCTGCAACTGCAGGGGCCGGCTGGACCTGATTTCCCGGCTGTGGACTGGGAACAGGATTTTGCGCGGCAGCGACCGCGAGCAAAAACACACACATGGCCACCAGCCAAAAACTTGTTTGAAGAAATCTCATATCGGCGCTCAGTGCGTTTCTCCGGAACCTTGCGGCCGCGGATGAGAAGCCGTGCTACCCTCCGTCATGCCCAGAACCCAGCGGATCGCCTCAAAATACATCTTACGGACGTCTGGATCGCTCCACGATTCTTCGGTATGGCCCAGCGTGGAATAGAACACGCGCCCTTTGCCGTACATTTTCGCCCACGCCACAGCAAAGTCATGGTCCGTGCGGTGAACTCGCGGGTTGTTTTCATAATTCAACTTCGTGGGGTCCAGGCTGAGCAGCACGTTGACTTTGTCGCGGGACCACTCTTTAGGCTGGTAGATCTCGTCGTATTTCACGAAAGCGTGCGGGAAGTGCCGCACTGCGGGAAAATTGGGGTCTTCATTGATGATGGGAGCGTTGAAGGTCATCCAGGGATGTTGATCGAACCATCCGCCGATCATCTCCCCGTACTCAGGCCATTTATAGTTGGTGTCGAGCGCAGCGTGCACCCCGACGAAGCCCTTGCCGTCGTCCTTGATGAAGGACATCATGTCCTTCTTCTGGCTGTCGTCGAGATCGAGCTCGCCAGTCGTGCTCACGAAGACCAGGGCATCGAAATAGTCGAGATTTTTGGTATTCCGCTCCAGATTCTTTTTGGTGATCAGTTCAGTGTCGGTGCGCAGAATAGTCTCCCAGAGACCGCTGTCATGCCCCATGTGGTAGATTGCGGCCATTCCGGCGGAAATTGAGTCGTGCTCGAAACCCTTGGTCTGGCTGACTACAAGGACGCGCTTGATGTGAATCTTCTGCTCGTGTGGCGGCGGTGGCATGGGAGCAACCGCTGGAGCGTTCTGGGCTGCGACAATAGCCAACGATGGAAACAGAAACAGGAAGATAAGCATCCCAATTTGGCGCAAGTGATCTCCCCCATAACGTCTTAGGATCAGGAAAACTGTAAGGAAGTAAATTACCACACTGTTGCGCGGGCCACGTGGCTTGAGAGCCGTAGCGCAAGTCCCCGGAGGCCGGCCGACACGCGAAACCAAAATTCACCTGATGGCTGCGATAAAATACCCCGGTCCTTCCGAGGAGCTCGAATCGTTATGCGCGTTGGCGTCTTTACTCCATTGTTATCGAAGATTCCGCTGGATGCGGTTCTCAAAAAACTGGCGGATCTCGACATCCACACCGTAGAACTGGCCACGGGGAATTATGTGGGCGATGCTCACTGCAAGCTGTCGATGCTCGAGAATCCTTCAGCGCTGGCGGAGTTCAAAAAAGTCATCCACGATCACGGCGTCAGCATCAGCGCCTTGAGTTGTCATGGCAATGCGCTGCATCCCAACAAGGAGCAGGCAAGGCACCACCGCGATGTAAGCCGCAAGACCATCCTGCTGGCTGAGAAGCTGGGAGTGCCGGTCATGGTCGATTTCTCGGGCTGCCCCGGTGACTCAGCGAATGCTACCGCTCCGAACTGGATCACCTGCCCGTGGCCACCGGATTTCCGAACAGTACTCGACTGGCAATGGAACGAGGTGGTCGCACCTTATTGGATCGAACATGCCAAGTTTGCGGCCGACCATGGAGTCAAGATCGCGGTTGAAATGCATCCCGGCTTCGTTGTCTATAACCCGGAGACATTGCTTCGGCTGCGATCCATCGCTGGCAAGAACGTCGGCTGCAACTATGATCCAAGCCATCTGTTCTGGCAGAACATTGATCCGGTTGGAGCGGTGCGCGTGCTTGAGGATGCGGTTTTTCATGTGCATGCCAAGGACACGCAACTGTATCCGGCAAACTTGGTGCGCACCGGAGTGCTCGACACCAAGCCGTATACGGATGAGCGCGACCGAAGCTGGATCTTCCGTACCTGTGGCTATGGTCACGGAATCGAATTTTGGAGCGAGCTGATTTCCACGCTGCGCATGTTTGGATACGATTACGTGATTTCGATTGAGCACGAAGACAGCCTGCTCTCCCCCGGCGAAGGTTTGACCAAGGCGGCCAATTTGCTTAACAGCATCGTAATTCGTGAGCAGCCGGCTGCTGCGTGGTGGTCCTAAGGACGGGAACTCACAATGAAACCAATCAGAACAGCCATTATTGGCACCGGATTTATGGGTCGCGTACACCTTGAAGCAGTACGACGGGTGGAGTCAGTCGAAGCCGCGGCCATCGCAGGCAGAAATAAAGAGGCGGTGGAACGCCTGGCCGCAGCGTTCTCCGTTCCCGTATCAACCGGTGATTATCGCGACGTGTTTCGCGATAAAGCGATCGATGCGGTCCACATCACGACGCCGAATGCGCAGCACTTCACCATGGCTAAAGAAGCGCTCGACGCCGGCAAGCATGTGCTCTGCGAGAAACCTCTGACCACGACCGTCGCCGAGGCCGAAGAACTAGCGGCGTTGGCAGCCAAGCGGGGACTCCGCAATTGCACCTGCCACAATCTGCGCTACTACCCAATGGTGCAGCAGATGCGCCGCATGCGCGAAGCCGGCGACCTCGGCGACATCCTCGTGGTGCAAGGCACGTACTCGCAGGACTGGCTGCTTTACGATACCGACTGGAACTGGCGTGTCGAGACGAAAGCTGCCGGGGCTTCCAGATGCATGGGCGATATTGGTTCGCACTTTTTCGATATGGCCGAACACGTCACTGGATTGCAGGTGACGTCCCTATGCGCCGATCTGCAGACCTTTCATAAAACGCGCAAGCAGCCAAAACATTCGGTCGAGACCTTTGCAAATAAGCTGATGGGGCCGGAAGATTACATCGAAACTCTAGTGGATACGGAGGATTTTGGTGCGGTTGTCTTCAGGATGGGCACGCGCACCCGCGGCTCCATGACGGCCAGCCAGGTCTCAGCCGGGCGAAAGAACGGGTTCTGCCTCGAAATCTATGGAACCAAATCTTCCGTTGCCTGGAATCAGGAGCGTCCGGACGAACTCTGGCAAGGCCACCGCGATGTCGCGAATGGCATTTACATTAAAGACCCGTCGCTGCTGAAACCGGCAGCGCGTGGCTATGCCGATCTCCCAGGAGGGCACAGCGAGGGCTACGACGACACGTTCAAGCAGGTTTTCCGGCGCTTCTACGCCTCCATCCGCGATTCTGGCACCGCAGAATATCCGCAATTTGCCGATGGATTGCGGCAAATGGTCATCCTGAATTCCGTGCTGGAGAGCAATGGCAAGCGGGGATGGGTGGACCTCCCTGCACTTAAGTCCGGATTTTGAAACAGGATTCAATTTGCCGGCGCATATTGACTCTCTAGTTTAGAATTGCCCCCACATAATTTCCGCGAGCACGGACAATCAACTCGGCCGGCCGCGCGGGACTCAGGACTCGTACCTTCCAGGACCCGAAATCGTCCAGCCGATAATGCTGAATTTGTTTCCCTGCATTCTTACGCCGCCATTTTCCGCGGTGCTGACTTCGCATGCAGGGCCGCAGACTCTCAGATTTCGTGCCGCAGATCGGAACAGAAGTCCAGGGCTGAGCACATGATCGGCAAATCTCTCCGCTCGTACCGCATCGAGAGCAAGCTTGGAGCCGGCGGAATGGGTGTGGTTTATAAGGCGGTGGATTCCCGGCTCGGCCGCACTGCTGCAATCAAGATTCTCTCCACGGGCGCCCTTAATGCAGAACGCGAGCGCCGATTCGTTCAGGAAGCCAAGGCTGCCTCCTCGCTAAATCATCCCAACATCGTCACCATCTACGACATCGACACGCAGGAGGTCGACGGCAAGCCCGTGCAGTACATCGCCATGGAGTACGTGGCGGGAGACACGCTCGATCACCTGATTGGGCGCAAGGGGCTGCGGATTCGAGATGTGTTGAAGTATGCGGTCCAGATTGCCGATGCACTCGCGGCGGCTCACGCTGTGGGAATTGTGCATCGTGACCTTAAGCCTTCGAATGTAATCGTGAGTCCGCAGGGCGTAGTAAAGATCCTCGATTTCGGGCTCGCGAAGCTGTCAGAACCAGAACAAGCCGATGCCTACGCAGAAACCATGCACGGCCAAGGCTCGCCCCTCACCGAAGAAGGCACCATCCTTGGGACTGTTGCTTACATGTCCCCTGAGCAGGCCGACGGCAAACCCGTGGATGCCCGGTCCGACGTTTTTTCCTTTGGATCGGTGCTTTACGAGATGGCGACCGGGCAGCGCGCGTTCACGGGCGGTTCCAAGTGGTCGTCGCTTTCGGCGGTGCTCTACAAAGATCCGCAACCCGCGTCGCAGGCGGGTGCAGATGTGCCGCCAGAACTGGATCGAATTATTGCACGCTGCCTGAAGAAAGATCCCGAGCGTCGCTGGCAAACGATGTCCGACGTGAAGGTCGCGCTGCAGGAGTTGCGCGACGAATTGGATTCGAGCCAGGTCGCGGTTGCAAAACCCGCGACATTTCCACGAACTAAAGCGCGCACGAAGCTTTGGGCCGGGTTGGGGGTGCTGGCCGGAGTCCTGCTTGGCCTCGCGCTCCGCATCACTTACGAGAATCAGCAGAAGTTCATGCGGCCCAGCGAGCCGCCGTCGTTCCAGCGTCTCACGTTTCGTCGCGGCGATGTGACCTCCGCGAAATTCGCTCCCGGCGGAACGGTAGTCTACAGCGCCGAGTGGGACGGCGCGCCTTCCACCTTGTTTTCCGCTCAGCCGGGCAATCGTGAAGCTCGCCCCCTGGCCCTCCCCAGCGCCAGGGTACTGGCGGTTTCGCAAAGCGGTGAAATGGCGATCTTGCTGGGAGGGGAAGACGTCGGAACGCTCGCCCGCGTGCCATTCGGGGGAGGCGCCCCTCGCCAGGTGCTGGAGGGGGTCAGCGGGGCGGATTGGGGACCGGATGGAGAATCTCTCGCCGTCGTGCGCGCGCTGGGAGGTAAGTTTCGGCTGGAATATCCGATCGGCAACGTTTTGTACGAAACCGAGAAGCGTCCCGCGATGATGCCGCGGGTTTCAGCAGATGGAAAACTGGTTGCGTTCTTCGACTTTGATGTGGAAGTCGGTGATTATGCCTTGTGCGTGATCGGGGCAAATCATCCCAGGCAGGTTCTCTCGCGTGGGTGGCGGGCAATCGGCGCCTTGAATTGGTCTCCAGATAATCGTGAAGTGTGGTTCTCGGGCGGGCAGCCGGGTGCCGACCCGGCGCTCTACGCTGTCACTCTCTCCGGCTCGCAGCGGCTCGTCACGCAGGCTGGTGGAATGATCGTGATGCAAGACGTCGCTCGCGACGGGCGCGTTCTTCTGAGCACCGTCAACTCCCGGCTAGGAATCCTCTTTACTCCGCCGAACGGCGCGCCTCGCGATTTAGCCTGGCTCGATGCCTCGTTGATCTATGAGCTTTCGAATGACGCACAGTCGCTTGTCTTTGTAGAACTTTCCAATGGACAAGGACGTAACTCTGCCATCTATTTGAGGAAGACCGACGGTTCTCCCGCCATTCAGCTTGGCTATGGAAACCGGCCATCGCTTTCGCCGGATGGCAAGTGGGTGGCCTGCATCCATCATGAAGGTGAGCGCTCCTCGCTGATGTTACTGCCGACTGGCCCAGGTGAATCGCAGTTTCCCAAGATGGAGGGAATGCACTTCGATGGCGTCGAGTGGTTTCCTGATGGCAAACGTATTCTGTTCACCGGCAATGAAACAGGCCACCCCACACGCACGTGGATGTACGACATTGCTGCCAACAAGTGGACTCCGCTGACGGCGGAAGGGACTCGCGGAACTCGCGTTTCGCCCGATGGTCAGTGGTTCGTCACAGTGGACCCGCACAAGCTATTGCTGTCGCCTATCGCGGGAGGGAGTTCGAAGAGCATTGTCGACCTGCAACCCGGAGAAAGCGTGGCGCGTTGGAGCGGCAATGGACGATATCTATTTCTACAGCAGCGCGGGCCCAGCAGCCTGAACATCAGTCGATTCGACATAAGTACTCATCGCCGGGAACCTTGGGGGATGGTAAAGGTGACGGAACCGGGAGCAGAATTTCTTGGTCCCTTGGCACTCTCCGCCGATGGAAAGGCATCTGCGATCAGCTTCCAACGCGATCTGGCCAACTTATTTCTGGTGCGGGGGCTGAAGTAATGTGATGGTGGTTGACTCAGGGATTGCCATAAATCGGTTAGATTCTGATTTCAGCCAATCGCACCTGGATCACGCCTTTTGGCGCCGTCATGCGCGTCGTGGCGCACGATGGTTTCCAGAAGGTCACAGGGCAGATTGCCAAGTGGCAGCCGGCAAACCCGTTCAATCCAAGCCACGGAATTGACCGCATCGTCCACCCGTATCGGCCCATCGAGGTTCAATGTGCGCCTGGCATAGGAGTCCTCCACTTCCTCTTTTCGACGGAGAAAATCCTCCAATGCCTCCTTCGATTCCTGCATTCGTTGGCGCGCCAAGTTCAACAGCTCAATCGTGGATGACGAGGCTTCACGGTTGCGCTTTGTCATACAGAGTCCAGTCCTCTCCTTTCTGACTAACGAGAATAAAAATGCTAAGGGTGATTGTGAAATCTATCAGTTGAAACGATTCCACCTGATATTGGATTTGATCAGCTACCCAAAAGTTGCCCAGCGGTCTCTCCACAAACCCACATGGAAGCGCTTCAAATCAAAACCAAGGGAAGTCGAGTGCCCAGACATCGTGCCCGGTGAAGCCGTTCATGCTTGCCTCTGCCGCTTGGGCTTAAGATTCAAGGTGCGGATTAGCCGGAACAGGTGGTTCGGGTGCACTCCAAGAATCTTCGCTGCCTCGGTGTAATTGCCATTGGCCTGCTCGATGGCACGTTCGATCAGCGATCTCTTAGCTTCGCGGATTCCTTCGTGCAGGGCGCTTACCGGCTCTCCCGACGCCGCCGTCTCTTCCAGAATCGAATCTGGCAAATCCTCTGGAAGCAGTAACTCCGTAGAACCGAGCACGACTGCGCGTTCGATCGCGTTCTCCAGCTCGCGCACATTGCCCGGCCAGTCATACCGTATGAGGCAGGCACGAGCTTCCGGCGAGATCCCCGCGACGCGACGCTTCACCTTCTCTCCATAATGAGCCGCGAAAAATGCGGCCAGCATCGGAATGTCCTCGCGTCGCTCGCGCAATGCCGGCATATGGAGCGAAACGACATTCAACCGATAGTAGAGGTCCGGGCGAAAGGCTCCCGAACGCGACGCTTCCTTGAGATCGCGGTTGGTTGCGGCAATGAGCCGCACGTCGAGTTTGATGGGACGGGTGCCGCCGACACGTTCGAACTCCCGCTCCTGCAGGACGCGCAGGAGCTTGGCTTGCATGGGGACTGCCAGCTCGCCGATCTCGTCCAGGAAAACCGTCCCTCCTTCGCCGATCTCCAGCTTGCCTTTCTTTTGCGAGACCGCTCCGGTAAAGGCGCCGCGTTCGTGCCCGAATAATTCGCTCTCCAGCAAAGTCTCGGTAATGGCAGCACAGTTGATGGCCACAAAAGGCTTGGCGGCTCGTGGGCTATTCATGTGAACCGCGCGCGCCACTAACTCTTTCCCGGTCCCGCTCTCGCCCGAAATCAGCACGGTCGAATCGCGCCCGGCTACCCGCGAAACAAATGCATACACGTCGCGCATGGCTTTGCTCTCGCCGACCATACTGTGGTGGAGGTTGAGTTCCTCGTTCAGCCGCCGATTTTCTCCACCTAGCCTTTCCAGGTGCCGCGCATTTTCAATCGCGAGGGCCGAGATGTTTCCGATCGTTGTGACGAGTTGCAGCAGGTCCGAGTCGAACCGCGCTCCCGGAGAACTGGCGTCCAGGTACAGCACTCCCAATTTCTGTTCCGCCACCGAAAGCGGGACGGCTAGCACCGAATGGACCCGCCGTTCGAGCAGGCTCTCAGCCGCGCGGTACGCATCGTCACTCTGAACGTCATTGGAGAGCACCGCGAGGTTTTCGTCGATGACCCTGTTCAGGATGGTTTGGCTGGCATGAATGGGCTGATTGGGCCCGAGACGGCGGTGTCGTCCGACTACCGAGGAGAATCCCGTTGTTCCGTCCTCCATCAACAGGATGGCTGCCTGATCCGCCGGCACAATGGCGAGCACAGCCTCCAGAATCTTCTCCTGCAGGGTGGCCAGCCCCCGCACCGAATTCAGCGTTCGGCTGAAGTCGAGCAGCACATTCAGGTCGCGAACAGTTTTCGGGGTAGCGGGCAGAGCCTCTGCACGGGGAGGCTGCAAATAAAGAGCATCTTCTTTGCGCAAGATGACAGTCGCAGCCCCTGGCGCTGGGGTGGCATCGAGTTGCAAGGCGATCGCAGGACTGCTCTCGCTATTCGGCCCCTGGAACACTAGGACCGAGTTCCCCACCCGGATTTGGTCGCCTTGGACCAGAACTCGTTCTTTTACCGGCACGCCGCTGACGAAAGTATTGTTGCGGCTGTCCAGGTCAAGGAGCCGAAAACCAGCGTCTTCCATACGGATCACGCAGTGGCGCCGGGAGACCAGGGAGTCCAGCAACGAGATCTCGTTTGACGGGTCGCGGCCGATCGAGACCTCTTCCTTTGTCAGCGAGAACAATTTCCCCTTGAGAGGACCGCTTACCGCCTCCAGCCGTGCGCCATTCACGGATGCGCCAGCTTGCCCAGTCAGATCGCCCATAACGCAATGAGTATACCCGCAGGTCAACCGCGAAGCGGCACCTAACAGAAATGTTAGGACTGAGCGTTATTGTTAGGCCCCGGCCGGTGCGGAGGAGTGGAATGAACCCCGTGATCCCCTACAAACACAGGCTTTCTCCTTTGTTTACATCGGGAACGCTTCCGGATGCACTCCGCTGGCCGATGTGCCCACTTTGGCATGCACCGTGCATTACCAAGGTCACTTGCGACAGTAGTCGGAGCAAGAACTTCCCAGGTCCCAAAGGAGCACCACAATGAAGGCAAAGATGAATGCGAAGCTGGCAATCAGAATCGCGGTACTCACCCTTGGAATGGTAGGAGCGTTCCTGGCAGCCGGCGTTCAGCCATTTGCTAGCGCCTCAGACGGAGGGCCACTCATCCTGTGCAAACCCGGCACAACCAACTGCCAGAGCACGCTGCCCCCGATGAACAGCTAGTCACTGGGCCAGAGGCGACCACTTCGCCAAGCAGCTTGCTACGTTTGGGCTCAGGTTTGGGGCTCGTAATCTCGAGGCTGACGGCAGATAAACCTGCCGGCAGCCGTTTTTTTGTCCAATGCACCCAGGATTGACGGGCGAACCGGACTTCGGGCCATACGGGAAGAAAAACGCCCTCCCAAACCCTATTGGGAATGTTTACTTTCCGCTATGCGCCAACTCCCAGTTTCCGCAGGATGGTCATCCTAGGGCACCAGTTCATAAACCCCGACTGAAGCAGATTCAGGCCGACAAAAGCCGTGAATAGGTACCAGTAGGAGCTGACGTAGTGCCCGAGTGCCAAGGACAACAGAATAAAGCGGTGGCGTGAAAACTTGCCGTCTTCTGCACCATGGCTCCCACCGAGCAATACTTTTCCTCGGAGAGACGGATCGCCTCCTCCAGCGCCGCTGGGTCAAGTTCAAAGCCGGTTACCACATGGTGAATTCGCACTGTCGTGAATACCTGGGGAGGGCGTTCCCCTTGATCGGCTTCGACCCGCATCTCGTAACCGGAGACCTTTTGGTGATACCTCTGGCGGAGGATGGTGATCACGTCGAACGCCGTGCACCCGGGCCGCGGCGACCAGTTCAATCGGCTTTGGCCCGGTGCCTCCGGCGGTGTCGTCTAACAAGAAGTTGTGGCCCCTTCCGCTCTGGGTCACAAATTGGCGCTGCTGCTTAAGCGGTTGAGTCAATTCAACTTTGGCGGTGATCATGATCGCCTCCGACTCTCCGGGTCGACTAAGCACACGAATAAATGCAGGAAGTTGGATTTGTTACAGAGAGAATTGGTGTGGCGTTTACGGGCTAGAAGGAGGGCGACAACTTCGGTCTCACCACCGCGAGGGCCTGTTCGTAATCCCTTCGCACTTGCTTGCGGAGCTGGACGGCTTTCTTAGTCTCGGGGCCTTCCTTCGGGGCCATGCGGCACTGCTCAATCGTCGCTTCCAGACTGGAAAGGAAGACCTGGCACGGTTCGCAGCCGGCGAGGTGCCGCTCCAGTTCCTCGCAAAGCGAATCATCCAGCTGTTCGTCGAGATAGTTCGAGAGTTCAGCAAACATGGCCTTGCAGCGGGCAGGTCTGGGCTGTTGATTGCTTGGCTGTTCTTGGGAAGGCGCCCGCAAGGCAACGGCGCCCTTCCGCGAGCGTGGTTTCAACCCTTTCACCAATTCCTTCCGGACAAACAACCTCGCACGATGTAGACGAACCCTCACGGTTCCGGAGCGTAGTCCTGTGATCTCGGCCACTTCGTCGTCGGTTAGCCCCTCCATATCGCGCAGCACCAAAACAATGCGGTACTGGGGGGGAAGTTTCTGAATGGCGTCTCGCAAACGGCCGGCTTCTTCGCTGCGAATCGCGAACGCTTCGGGATTGATGCTCCCCTCGCTCCCCATCTGTTCCAGTTCTTTCCGATCGGGCATGAGATCTTCGAGGGAAAGATCCTGCTGGGGAGCGAACTTGCTCCGCCGCCGGCTCATCAGGCAGCGATTCTTCGCCACTTTATAGAGCCACACCACGAGCGCTTTGGGGCTGTCGAATCTGGGCAGGTGGGGAACCGATTTCAGCAGCACTTCTTGCATCGTATCTTCCGCGTCCTCGCGCTGGCCGCAGACGCGCATGCTGAAGGAGAACACCGTATTTTGGAGCAGAATGAGAGCTTGTTCCAGCGCCGCGTCGCCCCCCCGCTGCAGAAGTTTCACGGCTTGTTCAATCTCAGAACGCATTGCCGTAAATGTAGCACGACAAACTTTGGCTGGACGTGTGGCGAGGCATCTTTCGCTTAGCGTCTTTCCTGGTTGGGCTCTGTGTTTTATGGGCTTACAAGCGAATTCGATTTCTTTAGCTACGGTTTCTTTAGTTTTTCTAGTTCGCTGTAGTTCCGCGCAAAATGGTATCAGTTTGGTCCAGGGCAACACTTGAGACCTCAGGAGGCGTTCAAAAAGCCTGTTGCGGCTCAATGAACGTAACTGCACTAGCCATGTCGTGCCAGAGTGATCACAAAGCTGCAGTTGATAAGCGGTAACTTTGTATCAAGTTGGGCGCAGCTCGTCGAACCGCGATCACTGCCGGTGTGCCTCATAGAAGCACAAATTATCGTGCGAGCGTAAACGGAACAGAGGTCACCCGGTCAACCAGTCCGCTGTTCGGGCGACATTGTCTTGGAAGTCTTCATTGCCGACACTCCGATGCGTTATCCGTGCCCTAATCACGCTGTCGTTTGCCGTCACATAACTCATCTTCGCGCATAGATCGGCAGCATCTTGATCGCGATAAGTCACTACTCCTGCTGGTCTTCGTCCGTTTTCGCTGGCAACGACTGGCACGCCCAAGGCTAATGATTCCAGTACGGACGCCGCTACGCCATCGCACGCCGGCGAACGCAAATAGGCAGAGCACCGCGTCAACAGTGTTAGGAATTCATCGTGGCCAATATTCCCGATTAGAAGCAAAGAACGACGTTCTTCTTCGGACCACGTCTTTAAGAATGCATGTGCCGATGGCAACTCGCGAGCTGGAAATCCTACCCAGATGAAGCCAGCATTCGAATATGCCCTCCGGAATAGGTTCATTGCCTCTCGGATGGTCTCCAATCGATACTCTGGGCGAAAACATAGGTAAGAACAGAATACCGGCCAATGCTCGAATAGAAATGCCCCAACTTCTGTCGGCAAAGGTGTCTGTGTGTACGTTAGATATTGAGGTGAGAAGGTGGCGATATCGGCAACTTTGTTGGGACTGATGCCGTAGCTTTCGATCGCTCGCTTGATCTCACGACTGTCGCAGGCAATCTTACCTGCAGCGCTGAATAACAAGCGGAATGCGAGGTATAACGGCGGCGAATCGTAGCGGGGGAAATAACCTTGCGAAAGCCCGCCGTGGAAGGTGAGAGCGACCGGTCGCAACGCAAGCCAGCCAGTGATCGTGGCGATCAGCGCTAATATGTACCCTTTCCTGGATGTGCCATTGACGTGCACATTCAGACGATAGCCGCGGACTACACAACCCACGACCTTCGTGAGATAGTCCCATGCGCCCGTGACGTCAATGTAGTCAGGACTCTTCACCATGCGGTTCTCATTGAGATTAAGAACGTCGCACACTTGACCGCGGCGCCGCAGTTCGGCAGTGACCCAAAAAGTCTGGATCGCCCACCCGCACATCGGAGGTGGATAATTGCCGATCACAAGAACTTTGACCGGTCTGCTGGAACACAACCAATTGGTAAGGGCCTCAAGAGAAACCGCGACCAGAACCATCATCAGGCAAATCATTGGGACCATATAGCGGAGTATGGACAATGAGATGACAGTGGTCATACCCCAGAAGTACGCCAACATGGCAAGTGCAAAAAGAACAAAGTTCTTTTGCTGAGTATCTCCGCGTTTCCATACGGCATGAGCACCCAAAATTACGAATGGTAAGTAACACAATTGCACGATGATGATTAAACGTTCGGCGGTGTGCGATTCGCTGGCAAACCAGCTTCGTCCCGCCTTTACCAAAAACAGTTCTAGAACCGCGCTAGGTGTTTGGTGGATTTTCGCCAGCAGAAAATGAACAATGCTACCCGTAGTTTTAAGATGTGGATATTGCGCGACCGCATCGGCCACGAGAACTCTCGCGGCATGGGGCATTGCCACCTGCGCAAGGCCCCTCTCTGTGCCAAAGGTTATGCCGTCAATGAGCACGTTAGCACCATTGGTACAGAGCAAGATCCACTGTCCTCCAAGGTGCCATGCCAAAATTTCCCAAGGCGAGATCGTTACAATGTAGGCGATGAGGATGGACACTGAAAACACAATACGACTTCGTCTCTGGCCAGCAATCGGCGAGACGCTGGCGAGCGCTATGAATACTACGGGAAGCCCTAGACTAAACGGTTTGATTAAAGCGGTGATGCCGAGGACGACTCCCAACAGCATGCCATACGAGAGAGTCTGAGGCTTCGAGGACCACATGAAGAACAGAAGGGCGCTGACCAACAAAAGTACCGAAAGCAAGCTTGCAGCTTCGGGCTGCTTCGTCAACCACAAGTGAAACGGATAGGTAGCCCAGAGCCCAGAAGCCAAAAGTGCCACTCTCCAACTAAAAAACCTCATGGTAAGTAGGCAAAGGGTGACTGCAGAAAGGATCAGGAAGAACGCTTCAGTTATCTGCAGTGCGGTCGCCTCGCTCATTTTGAGATGTCGACCAGCCCAGAATACTGCTGCGTAAAGAATTGGAATTCCTGGCGGGTACCTGAGCGCAGGCTTGGAATGCAGAGTCAGTCCGTGTCCGCTTATCAAGTTCTCCGCCACGGGCTCGTAATACGCGGTGTAATCAGAACTCTGGCTCCTACGTGAGGACTCCGGCAACAGCAGCAGGAACGAAAGGTGAGCCAACAGTGCTATCGTTCCGGATAGAAAAAGGGCGACAATTCGTTGTCTTCGAGGCAGTTGACTGCTCGCCTTTTGTCGGGGCATCTGACATCTGAAATCTCCAGCTGGAGTATTGACGGCGAGGGGATTCATAAACCTACCTAACGTACAAATCAGGCGGACTCGAAATTGCCCATATTGGGGACGCTTCTGGTGCCTCCGGACTAACAGTTCTCTACCGACGACGTTGTGGCGTGAAAGTCGTACCACGAGTATCGATTCAGCGTGCCACTCTTGTAATGTCCTAGCCGCATGTGCAGCCAATTACTTGCAACGTCTTCAAAACTCTGCCATTGTCCCCGCGTTGCTTCTCCGAAGGGGCCGGAAGAGCCGCGAGGAAACGGAATGCGACCTAACCTATTTTTAACCCGGTCTGCATACCAGCAAAGTTGCTTTGCCGAGCGCGAGAATACACTCGAGTTATCGAAATCGGGGAAGTTCGAATTGTGGCGCATCTGGTCCACAATCTTAAATTTCCTGTACCCGAGTTCCTGGAGAAGAACCAGGCTTTCGAGGTCTTCGGCTTCTACTGAGATGTATTGTGGCAATTGCCTTGAATGTAAATGTTTCAGGCAGGAATGTTCGGCGCCCTCAATGTCAATCTTAAGATAGTAAGGGACGCCGTATTTGTTAATGATTGCGTCAAAAGTTACGCACTTCACTTTGACTGAATGGCACCTCATTCCATTCCTGCCGGCCCTGGCAGCATCAAAAGAGCTAAATACGTCTCTTTCGTCGCAAATCCAGAAAGGGATATTAAAGGCGTGATCAACAATTCCTACTTGTTCGATCACCAGCTGACCTACAGCAATTTCTCTTCGAAACCGCTCGCACGCTCTCTGCACGAGAATGGGATTGGCTTCGATGGCAACAACGGCGTATCCCTGGGACAAGTAGTACGCACAATCGTCGCCATTATTCATTCCCACGTCATAGACGAGTTTAGGCTTGCTCAACGTTATTTTTCTTTGCAGTCGACGCTCGGTTGATCCGATTTGCGCACAAGACATTTGCATGATCAGCCTCCACCTCAAAACGAAACGCGATGGCATGAACTTTCCATATACCGGCTCTGTAAAGCGCTTTCGCGAAACGATCTATTGCCAGACCCGGCGTGAGTTCGTTCCACAAATGGCGGGCGAGAACCTGAATGCACAATCGTTCAACGGTTTATTCGATTGACTCGGAAGGTGCCTCGATAAAGCCAAACCGCCCAGGCAGCTCGGAGAAGGTAGATCATTCGCTTCGGTCCAGAAAGGGTTGGCTTCCAGGAAGGCCCGCCTCCCAACAGGAACTTGTCACCTAACGGGAGCCAACGTTGTGCTTTTTTGTGCGGGAGGCATTGGGGCCTGCTTCTGGTTTAGCCGACGCAAGCAACACTCCTCATGGACGGGCAATCCAGCATCGTCGTTCTTGGCTGCTGCCAGACGGAGAGGCTTGCCACAGATAGCGCAGCCCATGACACCATTGTGCATGGCCAGATCAAAGGCCTTCATAAGATCCGCCTTTGCTTAACTACAGGATGCTTATAGCGCAGAAAAAAATAAAACAAATCGGGCGTTCACTGTAGACTCTATGGAACGTGAAGGCGATTTCAGTTGGATTTATGAGAGACGAGAGGGCAGTCTGGGCGTAGCGGAGAACCAGCGGCGATCGATCTGCGGCCAACGATTCCGGCCTGCATCTATTTCAGAGGAGTGGCCGAGGAACTCTACAACGAGCTCCTCCACCTACACTTGGCGAATAGTAAACCGCTATTACCCTCGCCGGGCGGAACGTTGAACTTGCTCCCGTTCGCGGCGTTAGTCGACGAGAAAGGGCAATACCTCACTTAGCGGTTCGAGCTTACCTATCTCACCAGTGGCCGCGATCTGCTGCAGGTATTGGGCATCTGGCGGTACCTCCGATTCAACTCGGAATCAGTGGAGGTATCACCAGCATACAACTAATTGATAACAAAAGGTCTGGCGGAGAGGGAGGGATTTTAACCCTGCCATTTTGTGTTTCGCCAACGATACTGGTAAAACCATCACCTTCGCCAATAAATACACGGTGTACGCCGTGTTACCCTCGGTATCGGCCGGTATCGGCCGGTAGCCGTTGGGTGCGAGCAAAACGCCACAATTTAGTAAAAACAGTAAAATATCTCGAAGCCCTGCCAGCACTTGCAACGCAATTGCACCGCTGTTTGCCCTATTTTGCCACACGACGGCTGAGCGTCTGCCTCGACCGAGCCGCCTAACGCGACGGCCGAAGAGGATCGTAAACGTCAGCAGATCGCGTGCTCCGAGTCTGCCTTACAATTGGCGGGAACCTGGTTTCCAAAATGTTGCGGCCAAATCAGCAAAAAATTGCGGACTGGCTTACGGAGCACGCACCGCAGCTTGCCGACGTGTACAGTGGTGCAATCCATCTGCTTGGAGACGGCGCCATTCCAGGTAGGGTACGTTTTATCTGCCATGCAGGAAGAGATCTCACCAACAGGATTCCGGAGCTCTTCGCCGAGAGCGTGGGCAGGGTTGATTTAACAGCTGACCTCAACGAACTTTCCTCGTTATGGATGGAACATCGCGTCGGCGAAACAGAGATGGCATTGATATCAGCACAGAAAGCAGATTTGCCCCAGGGCACGCAGCCAACCATAGGCATGCCCCTCATAGTGGTGCACCGTGTAAGTGCGTTGATCGACCATCACAAGCAAGCTTCTCTAAATCACCGTGATCGCGCTATCAAGATGGTAGAAGCCGTAGCACCTGAAAACGTCGGTAAACGGGAAGCGCTGTTGCCCATCGCGAATCAGTGGCTTGAGTTGCATCGATGGTTCCAGGGCCATGCGCATGCGGGACTCGAACAGGGTACTGTCAATGAGGATGAGCTTCAAACCCGGTTCGCCACGCTCGAGAGCCAGATCAATGCTTTGATCGGCGAATTTTATGAGCCAGTAGCGACTTTAGATGAGATCTTACAAGACACCAACTCCTGAGACCGTCGATCAGGCTGTGGCGAGCATGGTTCGGCTCGAACAGCAGCGCTACTTTTTTGACCGCTTGGAAAACCCAAATTGGCTCGAACCTCTGCAGAAAAAAGGCTTCTTCTCAACCCCGCCAACTCCGAAGCGTGATGAAGAGCGAGGCACGATTGAGTTTCAAGTCTGGCCCGCCGCGCGCTACCTATTAAGGATGGCGCCTCTTGCTCCAGACGCGGTCAGCTCAATTATTCTCTCCGTTCCTGAAACAGAGAACCCATTTGTAGTGCGCGACTTCTTGAAGGCAGCGCTCTCCATGCCGGGCGAGATCGCTGCGAAAATCGCTGCGAAAATCGGAGCACTCATTCGAACACCGTTCCTGATAGGTGCAGAGATGGCGGGGCAGTTAGGCGTCAACTTGGCGCGAGCTGGAAAGCGTGAGCAGGCCTTTGCTGTTTTGAAAGCCGCTCTGGAAATAGTTCCTGATCCACGTCCGGTAGCCGAGGAACTAAAGAGCTTCGACCGGGAGTATCGACACGAGGCACGCACGCGAATACGGGCCTACGAATACGAACTAATTCTTCAGCGGAACACGCCCGATCTGGCCACGCTTTTGGGTGTCGAATTTGTGAGGATGCTTGCGAAATTGCTGGTACGAGCACTCGAACTGGAGCACGTTCGCGACAAAGGCTCCGCTGGAAAGAAGGAGGACTACTCATACATTTGGTTTCCCAATTTGTCCAGCGGCGACCATCGTGAATCTCCAAAGAGACTCCTCATCTCGGCAGTTTTGGCAGCCTCTGACTACGTGTCTTCGCAAGGAGCGGAGCACTTCGGGCAGGTACGAGCTATTCTGAGCGCTCAAAAGTTCAAGGTTTTCGAACGACTCGACCTCGAAATAATCTCTCGCCATCTCGATATTGGGAGAGAAGCTGCTGTCGCAAAGCTCACCGACAAGCAGCTTTTCAATGATCTAGGCGTGCGCCCTGAGTATTATTCACTTTCGGGGAAGGCATTTGGTCTGCTCGACCCGGCTCAAGAAGCCGAAATTCTTCAATGGATCGATCAAGGACTAGATCGACAGAAGCTTGTGGCCAACGGATTGTCCGCTGAAGCGGCAGAGGCCCAGATCGAGCACTGGCAACTGGAACGCCTTGCCCCGATCGCGGAGCACCTGCCCCCTGAATGGAAGCAACGCTATCAAGCATTAGAGGAAAAGTTCGGCAAACCACGCCACCCGCAATATCCGGTCTATTCGGGAGGGGCGTATGCGATCAGTGGGAAGAGCCCCAGGCCTGCTGACGAGCTGGAAGCATTATCTGTTGACGAAGTAATAGCCTACCTCAAGTCTTGGCGACCATCGCCGGAGGACCAACAAGGGCCTTTTGGCGCGTCTGAAGACGGACTCGCCTCAGTTCTCACCAGCATTGTAGGTAAGAAAGCCGCTCGTTTCGCTGAGCACATGCAAGAGCTGAAACAGCTTGACCCGACTTATGTCCGTGGCACGTTACACGGTTTTGAGAGCGCTTTACGAGCTCACGAGCCTTTCGATTGGAAAGCGGTCCTCGACTTTTGCATATGGATAGTTTCACGACCGGTGCAAATCCCCGATCGAACTCGAGGCGGTATCGGGACGAGAGACCCCGATTGGAGTTGGACACGACAGGCCATCGTAAGTCTGATCGACGCGGGTTTCAGGCAGAAGGAGATCCCATTCGAAGTCCGGGAAGTCCTCTGGAAGGTCCTTGAGGGCTTAGCTGGCGACGAGGATCCTGACGATCGTCTCGACTACCGGAATCAAGACTCTAAGGACCGAGACGTCTGGAGCGCTTCTATCAATCGGATTCGTCCGCGAGCGATTCGCAACGTGATTATGTATCTGGAATGGTGCCGAGATAACTTGCGCGCCGAGACATTTTCTTTTAATGCCGTTCCTGAAGTCGAAACATTGCTACAGAAGCACTTAGATATTTCCGTTGATGCCTCACTCGACGTGCGCCTGATCTATGGTGAATTTCTGCCATTCCTAATGACTGTCGATTTGTCTTGGGTGAAGGAGAATGTTGAGAGGATTTTCCCCCGTGACCCAGCTCTCCGGTTTTTGAAAGATGTCGCCTGGGTCGCTTATCTCACGGCGAACTCTGCATATGACCAAGCGTTCGAAATTCTCCGCTCTGAGTATGTCGTCGCAATTGATGAACTCGGCTCTGACAGGGAACTCGGGCGGGGGCATATGCTCGATCAACCTGATGAGAAATTGGCACAGCATCTTATGCAACTGTATTGGCGCGGACGAATTGGGCTTGAAAGTGGCGGGATCTTGGAAAGCTTTTACGGAAAGGCAGACGACGCACTACTCGGTCATACTGTCACGTATGTGGGCAGGTCAATCAGTGACACGAAAGAAATTCCTGACGAAATACTGAGTAGATTACAACAGCTCTGGGATTATCATCTCTCCCGAGCCGCCGATTCGGGTCACGTGCGTGAGATGGCCGCATTCGGATGGTGGTTCAACAGTGCCTATTTTGAGGACAACTGGGCGCTCGAACATCTTCTTAAGAGCCTGCAACTTTCGAACGGAAACATGGAACCCAAACTGGGCACATTACAAAGACTGGCGAAGTTGGCGGAGCGATATCCGGATATGGTAATAAGGTGCACGGAACTCATCATAGAAGCTGAGCTGGTAGATGTCATCCTTTGGGTCGACGATCTTAATACAATCCTCGAGACCGTCCTTAAGTCCGGGACTGATGCCTCCAAGGTTGCCCGCAACATAATTCAGAAGCTGGGAGTACGAGGTCACCTTCAGTACAGGAGTTTGCTCTCCGGCGATTCCGTGTGAGCCCACCGATTTTGCAGCGAGATATACTCATAGTGAAAAGTGAAAGGCCCGGTCGAGAGACCGGGCGCTAGGAATTGCTTACGAACGAATAGGATGTTACCCAGTACGGCGGGACACAATGAACGCTGCCACATCTGCGGGATCAAACTTGAGTTTCGACCCGATGCGGATGGCGGTGACCGATCCCTTCTGCACCCACCGGCACAAGGTTTTCGGATGACACCGCAAAATATCGCACACCTCGGTTACGGTCAGCAGCTCCAGCTTGTCAAACAAACGCTCGTGAATCGGAATCGCCGTACCCGCACGCATCGTATACCGTCCAAAGGGGCGATGGGGGAATTGTGACGAGCAGAAAGTGATTATTCCAGGAAATGTCTTAGGCGAATTTTCCAGGAAAACTTAGGGCTGGTTCGTGGAATGGTTTTTTCCGCTGCCGTTGCCGGTTGTAGCGTTGCCTGCCATTCCGGAAAAAAGGCATAATCGAGCCGATTCAGACCGTAACAACCAATCCCAAGAAAAGGTACCGACTTTTGAGTTTCTCCTGGTGGGGGAATTTTCGTGCAGTGTTTATGTGGGTGGAAGGAAACCCCGAAACCGGGAGGTCTGCCCCGCCTAGATGCTCCACAAAACGCGTGTCAGTGTGCCCGGAACATGCTTCCGCAACGCAACAGTTGGCACTCGCTCAGCCGGATTTCGGTAGTAGCTTTGTACGTCATAAGTCCGGTAAAACGGGAACACCTCAGGTGAAGACAATCGCGGGCCGCTCAAGACCGGCCCAAGCGGAATCCGAATAAACCATCTGTCCAGCCGTTCAGTAGCGCCAGCTCGGACAAGTTTTTTCATGTGGCCCGCACCGAAACTGAGTTATACTTTGCCGGTCTGGCGAACCTGCAGCAGGCCGTTAATATTGACACTACGAAGCTCCAGGCGTTTGCCGAGGCCGAGTTTCAGGGGGTACTAGCGGAATTACGTGCTGCCTCGGACGGACAACCCACCATTCGCGGCGAACTCGTGGGCTTGGCGTGTTGCTGACCGTCAGATTCTGCTTAGCACCGAGATCCCGACTTGTTGCCTTCGTATGTGGTCCTGCGAAAGAGTGCTCGTAAGGCGGGTAGTTCACACCAAAATCTTCTCCGATGTGAGGTCCGCAGAAGGTTGGGCTATTACAAGCAGCGCTTTAAAGCGCTCGCGAATGAGCTTCTTGCGCTCTGCAATAAAATCCTCAAACCTGTCCATCTTCCACAGGTCAGGGTCCGTCGGAATCAAATGTCGCTTGAAGTACTCGTTGTCCTTATCCTTGAACCACTGTTCCGGCGGCGTATCCCACTTGCCTCCTGCACCATTTTCCTCTCTGCTCAGGAGCATACAGTTTGCGAGTTGATTTCGTTCAGATTCGTGGTACTTGATTAGGTCCCTTCGTCCCGTTCGTGGGTTCTCGACTTTCACTTTCTTCAGCGCAGATTGGGGAAAAACGTGATCCACCTGAGGCAAGTTGTTGTCATAGGCTGGGGTATAGTTGTAATCGCGATACCACAAATTGAAGAGAAGGTGGACCGTGTCAGAACCGTAGCCCATCTGCCAGAACCGTTCCTCAGTCAGCTCCAGACTGCGGCCCTGACCTCGGATAACCCCAAACAGTTCATCGAGGTTGAACTCCTTTAGCTCTTCGATCTTCCTCACCATTGCGTCGATGAGGTTATCGGGCTGGCCACTAAAAGCTCCAGCCAGCGACGCGCGGAGCAGGTAGGTGTCCACGTCCTTCGCCCTCTTCCACTCCTCCAAGAAGTGATAGCGAAGGTATATAAGCGGGGTCAGGACTAAATAGGTCGGTAGGGCCTTGTCGCACTGAATGAAAGTCTTGTTGCGAACAAAATCCAAGACCTCCTGAATGGCGCCTGCGATCTTGTCCCAGTGTTCTTCAATGGACTCGCGGACGCCCTTCTTCCGGAATTTCTCAACTTCGTAACGCGCTCCTTGATCGACGAGTACGAGGCAGGTTTTCAGAATGAAATCTCGGTCGAAAGCGAAGCCGTGTTTGTTGAGGGAGTTCAGCAATTCGTTCATCCGTTCATCCGCCACGTCCCAGGAGGCAGCGAGGAGAGAGAAGAGTAGATCCGATTTACCGAGTTTCGTGCCGCCGGAATTAGCGCGAATAAAGACTTCGACGACATCATCTTCGGTGTACAGGTCTTCATTTTCGATGCTGTCCAGTTCTTGGTATCCGACACCATCGTCACTGTGAAATGCCTTGAATATTAACGAGACATGCTTGCTGACCTTCTGCTTCTCGACGTCACTTAGTGCCCGGCCTGCGTGTTTGACCAGATCCTGAGCTAGCGTCAGCATGTCCTTCTTGCTGAAAACGAGATCCTTAAACTTTATCCAGGGGAAGGCAGCGTTCGCGGGATCCAAGAACCTAAACTTGTATTTCACGTCATCGGGCGCAGCGAGATCGCCACTGAGGATGTCGAGGAACAACTCACGTCCTTCGTAGCTGCCCATTAGTCCGATGAACAAGCTCTGCAGTCGCTGCTGACCATCGAGCACCAAACACTTCTTTTTGTCGTCGCAGGGCACATAGAAATCTGCGAGCCGCGTGCGGTGCTCGGGCCGAAAGTTGTCGATGAACTTGCGTCGACGAATCTCGCTCTTCGTCTTCCAAATGAGGAGCGTGCTGATAGGGTATTCGCGGAGGATTGAATCGTATAGCCGGCATATCTGGTCCTCACCCCATACAAAAGCCCGCTGAATATTGGGCAGCCAGAAGCCCCCGTCTTCGTCAGGATTGTTAAGAAAAGTGACGATTTTCCGAAGGGAGTGCTTTGGAGTCTTCATGGAGTATGATCGCCTCTCAGGTTATTCATAGCATTGCCCAGTTTACCTCTCAACGCTTTGATTGCAAGGCGTTCAACGCCTCATGGTTTGAAAAGAGGATAGGGTCAGCCGTTCACCTCCGCTTACGACGATCAAATCAATCACCTGCGTTAGCCCAGAAAGTGCTCGCCTGCGCCACTTTAATCGCAGCACAGCGGGATTTCCTGTGGGTGCGAACCGTGCGAGTGCGGATCCGTAAGCCAGCCAACAAGTCCGCACGCGTTATTCCTGATTTGGGGGCTACCTTTTCATCCGTCGATCACTGATAAGGCTCAATTAGCTGTTTTGCGGAGAGCCTCCGTAGATTCAAAGCGGAGGGGACCATGCACACGCTGACTTTATCGGAGCGTCAAAAATACAGAGTCTTGCCAACGTTGCTTGAGGTCGAGGAACTGCATTTAGCTCAGTGTGAATGTCCTGACAGGTGCGAGATGATGCGCCGTCTTCGAGAGGACATTGCCGAATTAAGGGCAATTCTCGGCAAACCACCTCCGAAGCAATGCCGAGGGCAGCGGCGCATGTCATGTCCCTGCTTTCCAAAGAGTTCCGGTAACAACGGAGACAGCCGCCTGTACGACCGCAAACGGACATTCACATGGTGCCGTGCGCGGGTGGTGGCCGCGAATACCCGCCAATTTGTCTGGGCGGGTGTTCGTGTCGGTGCAGGTTGAGGCAAGAACGCCCCTTGAGTAGGAAGTGCAAGCACAGAAGCGATTGTTGCGTTTGTACAAAGATGCCCACAAGGGGGTCGTCAGGACCTTGGCGAGAGATGTGTTCTTGCGCATTGTCGGTTTCTGTTAATCGCAGGACCTTATACATTTAAAACATTATATACATTGTCTAACTCTTGATATTTGTATACAATGTGAAATGAGGAACTCAGGCATGCCAAAGGAATCGAAGGTGATGCGAATCCCGCGCAAGCAGGCAGAGGAAGGCGTGCTGGTTAGCCCTTCTGACGCTTATACCGAGATCAGCTTAAGCAAGTTGCGTTCTAAGCTCAGCGAGACATTGAATCGTGTCCAGTACGGGAAGAAGTGTGTTCTGGTTACGAATTATGGAAAAAGGGTTGCTCAAGTGCTTCCAGTTCCTGAGGAGTAGGTGCAGAGCAGCCGGAAGGAGCGAAGGTGAAAATACGAAGCTTGTTGCAGGGGCTTCCGTTCGTAGGACAAGCCGAAGGCGAGCGGCTGACGTACTACGTATTCGAGGGAAACGGCACGTACCTTGTGGTATCACCGAACAACCGTGGAGGGCTGAACATGAACGTCGTCGATCGGGAGACGCCCGAAGTGATATCTCGTCGATTCAGTGGACAGCGCGTTACGGGTACGATGTTGGCTCAGAAAGGGCGCAGACCAGATCTCTTCGGCGACAGCTTCTCCCGACTTAATGCGCTGTATACGATGGTCGCCCTTGGTCGAGCAAAGAAGCTGAAGCAAAGGCTGGGGAAATCTATGGTATTCAAGATTAAGTAGGACTCCCAGATCGCCTATTGCGGAAAACTTCAGGGTGGTGCGCGCTCCGCGCTCGTATGGTCTAAATGCCCTATCACATTGATCGGGAGTCACCATGGGAATGGATGTTTACAGGCGCTGGGGGGAAAGCCAAATAAACCCAAATTCACTGTGAAGAACCTAAGAGATTTCGCCGAGTTTTGCTTAGCTTCCGGTGGGTTTGAAATATCGTGAATTTAAGAGATGGGCGACGCCGCCAGGCGAGACTCTGGGCGGTCCATAGCGAACTACATATGAGAGTCATCCCCAACGCTCCCGAAGCCATGCATTCTCTAGGAGTTTTGCAAGCACCGAGAAACTTTTACTGCGTCCTACAGAAACCCGCGCTGCTGGCCGGCATGTCGTTCCCGGACGGTCGCCCGTGGCGAACCCTCGCCTCTGCAGGATTCCGATCAGTGGTCTGCCTAACAGACGATAGCCCAAGCTATGACCCTGCGCCGTTGCAGGTTTTGCGGTCGTTCAAGTTCAAGGATCTTTATGGCGGACGTTTTCCTGATGACCCGGCTCGCGAGGCTCGCCATCTTAAAGAAGTTGTTGATGCCGTCGTGAAAGAATTGGAAGAGGACAGGGGCGTAGTTGTTCATTGCGTTGGCGGCACTGGTAGAACGGGGACGGTTATTGCCTGCTGTCTTCGCAGCTTAGGCCTCACCTCGGAGGAAGTGTTGGCGTACATGGGCGAGATCAACAAGGCTCCTCAGAAATATGCTGGCTGGAAAGGATGGCCAGAATCTTCGTGGCAGCTGCACCAAGTTACCGAATGGAAGCGCTAGCGTATCTGTAACGAAGCGGCCGACACCGGGGTTAGGTTCCACAAATGGTGATCGTGCCTCTCTCGGCATCTCAGCGGCAGAGCGGTGGGGTTCTCCGCGCATTTACCCGAGAGGTCTGCCTCGAGTCTATTCTGGAAACCACACCATCATAATTCCCAATGATCCGCTGCACCGCAGCGGCCACGAGCTACTCCGTTCTCGTGCTGCGGCTGTCAAAAAGATCGGTCGTGGTTTCCAGGTGTCGTCCCACTCAGGCCAGATAGAATTTCCTCCAGCTCGTGCTCTATATTGTGAGATGCATACCTTGACTCGCGAGCGTACGCGTGATCCACGGCGGCATCAAATTCCGCGAAACTGATCGGCATGATCTCATCAAATACACGAACTGCAACACGGCGCGCGTGCTCGCTGTTCATACCAGTTTTGGCCCAACAGAACAACCAGAGCACACTCTGGGCCCGAACCCTTTCATCTGACCCCACCTTCCAGTTTTCCGCAATAGCTCGCTCGCACGTTTTGTGCGGAATCGACAGCACCAGCTTTTTGGCATCGTCGGTAGACTTTTTTAGATGCATTTCAGCGCCTCCTTCGGCGACTTCTAGGTCTGTTGACAGAGTCATGCCTAAACCTTCGTGTCCTGTGCCCTACAGTTATGACCTCCCCGTTTGTGCTCGCGATTACGTAGCAGTCCAAGTGTTCTGAGTAGCGCGCCAACACTGCTCTGTCGATGGCAGTTCGAAGCACGGCGCGCGATCGGGAATCGAAATAAAAGACCAAACCACGATGATGATCGAAATGTGAAGACCCATAGGAGAACAGCCATTCAACAACCGGCACCGGGATACCTCGTTGTCGAAGCCGGATTTCGGCGTGTTTGGTTGCCACGAACATAATCCAATCCTCCTTTTAACTGACTCCCAGTTACTGAACCCTGCGCCAGAGTTCACGCTTGATGGACAGGAGTTGCTCGTCATCGGTCGCACATGGGGTGCAGATTCCTTGAGCGATTTCGCGCCATGTCACTATCGTCAGGCCTTTCGCGACTTTCTCTAGAAGCAGAGGGTCATGGTGCGGCAGATCATGGGACAGGGTTGTGGTGTCTTCCTGGTATTTCCGCATTAATTGCGTGTAAGCGCGGCCTTGCGAAGCGTCGCGTACAAACATCCAGAAGAATGGGGTTCGCTTGTGCACCGAGTCCAACAAACAGTCGATGTTGCGAATAATCTGGTTCCGAGCCGGATCATACGTCGTGCGCATGCTGATATCCGAATCCAGTTTCGCCTCGACGTATATCAGGAACAAGGGAGACTCAATGATGAGGTCGATCTCTGAATCACCCTCGACTGGTTCTGAGGCGCGGCTGCGTGCCGAGATCATCGGATCAGAAGACCGCCGCATACGTTCACGGCTAGATGCTTCGTACTCCTTTGGACTTGCCGCTCTCTGCCAGAATCGAACCTGCGGGAGCATCATTGAAGCCGGGAATTGCAGGTTTGGATTTGCTCGCTTCGAGTGTGCCGATAGCTGTGCCCACCACGTGTCCGGTCCGCTGCTTAGGAGCAAATTCATTGCATTCCAGGTAACCCAGTCTTCGCTGTGGGGCGATTCCAGCATCCTTCGAACGTCCCCGCTCTTCGCCGATTTTGGCAGTGCGGCAAAACCATCTGGATTTAACAACGGAAAAGTCTTCGGGGATGCAGCGGCGCTGGCCTGGGTGACGAGCTCAGACGCCGGAAGGATTGCCCCGTTTGTAGATCCAATACCTAGGGAGGCATTCAGCGCGCAGGTGTAGGAGTGTCACTCTGTCAGTAGGTTTACGTCCATATAAGGCGCATCCAGGATGTGAGTCGCTTTTCGCCGAAGCTCATCGGCGCTCCAGCCAAAATCGCGCGCGCGCCGCTCCGTCACGTGATTTGGAATTGAGTAATCCCGTAAAGAATAGGAGAAGCCGCTCGCGCCCTTCTCAAAGAAAAAGAGAAATGATCGCGGATTGATTTCGGGCACGAGCACCATCTGTCTTTTCCTTCCCCGGCTCGATGTAGTGATGACGTTCATCTTGTACCTCCTAAAATAACGGTAGTCTCTTTCACACACAGTGTCAAGGCTTATTATTGCCTTCGCTATTATTTATTGACATTATGACCGTGGCCTCTATAATCTCTTTATGGCCAAAGAAGGCATCAAGCAACGTTTATTGTCCCATCCCATCGTTATTCGCCTGTTGAACAATCCGAATTGGGAGCCTGCCGCGCGCGCTGCGGTAGCGGAACTTGTGGATGGTAAGAGGTGTCCCGTAACTTCTTGGCGCAAGAGTTCGACTTGGCAACAGGTGAAAATGGCGTTCGACGAGATTTCGGAAGGAACATAAGATCCGTCGGCAAGAGGAAGCTGGTCAGCGGCTTCGACCCTGAGCCGCGCTCTCAATCATTGGTGCTTCTACATCTACACCCGCAAAAAAGGCATTCTCCGCTGGTAAATCTCTGATTGTGCGGCTTCTTACCTGTTTTTCACCGTGGCTTCGTAGTTTTAAGTGACCCCTAGGAGGGGGCCACGATGAAAAAACTACTGCCCGCAAAAGTAGCCGCAGAGCGCCTTGAGGACATGATTGAGCTTTACCCCGAGATATTGGACGACCCGGTTTTGTTTCACGCCAATATACGCTGGGCGTTGGGCTACGAAGAAGACGACGTCCCAGACCCCGCCTAATAAAGGCGGGTTGCGCTTCATTCAGGATTCCAGTGGCTGATGCGGCTGGAAAACCGTTCAAGCGATGCTTCGCCATAGCGACGTTAGCACCACACTCGGAATTTACGCGCACAGCATGAGCGAAGATCGTCTTGCAGCGCAGGATGAGATGCTCGCGGCCATGATGACAAAGTCAAATGCGGTGAACCGATTGACAGCCAAAACGTAGCTTGCCCGCCATCTGTCGTGTGGGTTCGCACCTGTCCAGGCGCAATGCAGGATCCTCTATGTACCTGTTCACGATGGGAAGCAGCGCCCGAATGCAATCAGCAACTTGGGCGATCCTTGAATACGAATCTTCCGCCGGACCAGTGCCCATACGAGATTGGCTTCCTTACGCAGAAAGCGCAGCCATGTCTCGCTATCGGCAGTAAGTCGTAGATCGGCGTCCCCATTGTGGCCTTCGGAAACCTGCAACTTTTCGTCGCGAATCGTGACTGTTGCTTTCACTTCATCCTGACCAGTGAACGTGAAGTGATAGACAGCGTTCAGTCCTTTTGATTGACCTTTCTGAAAAACGAAGTTCAAGCCTCGCAGGAACGAGCGAATGGTTCCTTGGCCGGTAAGGCCGTTCGACACCCGCTTAATCTTCTTATGCGGAAAGCGCCGCGCAACGAACTCTTCGGCGTCAGAATTGGGAACAACGTAGACAGTCTCAGGTTTGTTCTGCAGGGGCCGAACGACATCGTCTAGAAATTGCTTGCGGTTCGTGAGGAAGGGCGCGATTACGTCCTCACCCGCAGGGCATACTGCCATACAATAAGCGGCCTTGTAGTTGGCGCCGAACGACAAGCTCTGCCACATCGACACCGTCTCCGCCCCTGACACATTTTTGCGGTAATCGTGTGCGCTCTTGCTTTCTGCGATCTTCTCCACCCAATCGTTGAATCCGCCCATGAACTCGCGGTAGTTATGGGTGTAGCAGGCGGAGAAATTGAACTGACCGTCCGGGCTGATCGCACCAGTTGGGCAGGCGGCAACACACAACTTGCATTCGAGGCAGGGGTTATAGACGACCGGGTGTGAATACTCGGAGACTTCTGCATCCACCAGCACGGTTCCGAGCAGAATGAAATTCCCGAACTTGGGATGAATCACGTTGCGATGAATCCCCATCTGCCCGAGGCCCGCTGCTACTGCCACAGGCTTATGAGAGATCACCCACATTTTCGATCCCCAACGATCAGCTTGCATCGGGAACCCAACGGCTCCGCCATTGATCGCCCCAATCCCAACTTTTTCCAGTTCGGAGACGATCCGGCGCGCCACTTCGTTGGTTTCGTCGGTCGTGTGATGGAATTCAAGATTGGAGATGGAACGGGCTGGCGTCCGGATATTTTCCCGGTTCATACGGCAGACAACACTAATCAGTGTTCTTGTTCTCGGAAAGACGTTCTCAATGTCAACCCTCTGATCGGCAATTTCTGGCCGGTCGCGCTCAACGAAGCCCACATCGTCTGCGCCCGCATCCAGGCACAACTGGCGGAGCCAAGCTGCATCAAGGACCCGATCCGTAGGGACTTCACCCCGGTTCGCCCTTTCCTGGTAGAAATGTTTCACGCTTGGGTGCTCAGACAATTGCGCCACGAATACTCTCCTTTGTCCCAACTGGATAGCAAACGCCAAAAGCCTCAGCTGCAATCCGCCCTAAACTCCGACTGGAACCAGGTTCTTAGACGCCTTCCAGAGTTGCCTGTTGATGAAATTGGGGGCGAGGCGACGCATGAATGCAAGCTGTTTGGATTGCCCTGGCCGAATCTCGACGGCACCGGTCTTAAGGGCCGCAAACGACTGCTTTACCAACTCGTCCGTGGTGATCACAGAGACTCCGCCTTCCGCAAGCTCCACCGTCATGTCGGTCTTCACGCCGGGCGGCATCAATTCGATAACTTCCACGCCAGTTTCTTCCAACTGGAACCTTAGTGATTGGGTGTACGAGTGAATCGCGGCTTTGGTGGCGCTGTAGATCGGCGCAGAGGGCAACGGCACGAACGCGAGCGCCGATGATGTATTTATCACGGTACCCTTGTTGGCCTTGAGAATATCCATGAACGCAGAAGTCGTGGTGATTACGCCGCCTACGTTGACGTTCATCTCCGCCATTAATCCAGCGAGATCAGCCGCTGGCGCTCTCAGGTTTTTGTAGAGCATGATGCCCGCATTGTTCATCAGCACATCGAGCTTGGGGAAATCCGATTTCACGCGCGCTGCTAGGGCGGCGATCTGTGCCGGGTCCGCGACATCGCTCTGGATCGTCTGGAGCTTCGGGTGCTTGGCCTTCACCTGATCGAGAACAGCTTGACGCCGACCAGTGACAATGACTTCATTGCCCAGTTCGAGGAACTTCAGGGCGAAAGCCAGCCCGATACCGGCTGAGCCCCCCGTGATAAGGATGGTGCGACCAGTGAGTTTCATAAGAATCCTTTCATGCACTATAGGATTATTGACATAATCCAAAGGTCGCAAAAAAAATCAAACGCCCATGCAAAAGATGATTTCGTACGCTAGCCAAGACTCTCTCCTTGTCTGGCAGGCTCCGTAAGGACGCGGGCAACGGACACCGCACCCGCATCGAACTAAGACTGATGACGAAGTTTCGCTCTCGCTCCGCCGCGCTCCGACTACATTCAGGCAGTCCGCTGGCTCGCTTCAAAGTCCGCTAGCAGCAGCTCTCGGTCGATAGCGCGACCCGCAATAGCGCCCTGACCAGCAGCCACGATGACGGATGCCGGCGGAAAAGGGAGCCCGTCTGGATGCGCCAAATCACCTGTGGCATACACACCTGGAATGGAAGTTTGACACATTGCGTTCACTGCTACAGCGCCCCCCCTCGCTCATCTTGCAGCCTAGCTGATGAGCCAAATCTGAGCTGGGGATTCCAGGAGAATGAAAGAACAAAGCCCGCTTTTTCAGGACGGTGCCATCGATGAAGACCAGATGCACTGCCCCATCCGCAGCTTCTATTTTCTTCAATGGTGTTTCTTTGATCTCAATCCCATACGCTCGGAGGGCTCCTTGACCCTGGGCATCTATTTCAGAGGAGCCATTTGTGCAGAGAATTAGGTTGCGACTCCATTTGAACAACAAAAAGGTGAAGGTGAGCGCTTTTGCCCCATTACCGAGAGCTGCTAGCGGTTCGTCCTTCACTTCCCATCCATCACAGTACGGGCATGGAAACACGCCGCGTCCCCACAACTCTCGCAAGCCTTCGATTTCAGGGAGTTGATCCTTCATCCCGAAGGCGAGCAGCAGCCGACGTGCCTCGACCTTCTCGCCGCTATCGAGCATCACAGTAAAGCGATCAAGCGAACCGCTGATGCGGACGGCGCCATGGTCACGAATGTCAATCCCGTATTTTTCCAGCTCGCTGCGGCCAATGCGCCGCAATTCAGATGGATCGAAACCGTCTCGCGAAAGAAACCCATGCATGGCGTGAGATGCAGCGTTGCGCGGTTTGCCTGTGTCACACAAAAGGACGTTCCGTCGCGCTCTGCCTAGCAGTTGAGCTGCATTCAACCCGGCTGGGCCGCCGCCAATAATTACCGCATCGTACATCACCCACCTCCGTCAAAAAAAAAAATCAAAAGCTGTGCAAAAGATGATTTCGTACGGTAGCCAAGACTCTCTCCTTGTCGGCAGGCTCCGTAAGGACGCGGGCAATGGATACCGCACCCGCCATCGAACTAAGAATGATGAAGAAGTTTCGCTCCCGCTCTGCTGCCGTCCGGCCCGGCATGAACTTCACCCACCGCTCCGCGCGCTCTTTGATCAAGCCGGATATTCGTTTTCTGACACCGAGTTTGGTGCGCGCCATTTCAGGCGCTAAAGCCGCGATCGGACAACCGGAATCGGGATGATCACAGTGTTCCGGCGACAGGTACAACCGAACGAGCTCTTTCCATCTGTCTTCGCGCGGCACAGTTTGCAGGCAAGAACAGATCTTTTCGTTAGACTCCGCGAATCCCTGCGCGATAGCTTCGGCGAGAAGGTCGTCCTTGCTGCGAAAGTGCTTGTAAAAACCGCCGACAGTGAGACCCGACGCCTTCATAACGCTTGCAACGCCGGGACCGCTCAATCCCTCAGATCGGAGCTTGCGAGCGGCGTTTCGCACAATACGATCGCGGGTTCGCGTCTTGTGTTCCGGTTCGTAACGCATATCAGCACTATTAGATTACATGCATAATCCAAGGGCTACGAAATGTTTTGATGTTAGCAAGCAGCACTGGCACATACGTCACGAAATCTCACCTGTGGTCGTCACCTGTGGTGATTCCGTTTTAGAGGGGTTACAACGTACTAAGGGAGTCCTCGGCGGCTTGTAAAGCGTTGAAAGTATTCAAGACCACGGTTCTGAAAAGGCTGGCGTCAGCATAATGCAGATTGCCGGTGCTTGTGCCGTAGCTATTGGTCCGCGACCGCGCCACATTAACGAGGGCTAAGGCTGCGGGAGAACGCCGCGTTGACTTGCTTGCGAACTGGCTCAGAAGTATCGTCTTCGTCCGCAAGGTAGGCCAGGGTGACATCCAGTGAGTGGTGCCCGAGCCACTTTTGAATCTGCCGAATGTTGGCGCCGTTGTGGAGGTGAGTGCTCGCGAAGGTCTTGCGGAAGCGATGTAGCTCCCATTCCCCACATACGGCGTGCTCCTTGCAGTTCTGCTGTTTCTTCTCCCCAACGCCTTTACAGTGGCCGCAGTTCAATTTGGCGCGATGGGCGAGATTTTTCAGGACACGGAGAAAGTGGCCCTCGATCCCGCCCTGGCCGTTCGGAAATACATACTCCGTGTGTCTATTGCCGCTTTGATATTTCTTGAGTGCCGCTATCACGCGGTCAGGCAACGGAACAGGGCGGGACTTTCGGTTCTTCGTGCTGGCACCCTGCTGCGAGACGAACAGGACTTTCTTGTCCTTGAAGTCAATGTCGGGCCATTTTAGCCGGGCGACTTCACCCTCGCGACCGCCGGAGCCAAGAAAGAATTGAAATAGCAGCGATTCCCGTTCGTTTGCGACCTTGAATAGCTTTGCGAGTTCCTCCGGTTGGTATTTCTTGACCGGCTTCTCATCAAAACGCGGCCACTCGTGCTTCGGAACAATATCCTTGATGCCGTTTGCGCGGAGAAATGAGTTGACCGTTTCAAAGTGGTTGAACACCGTGCGGTCTGCGAATCCTTGTCGCTTCAGGAAGCCCCTAAAATCCAGGATGTCGCGGGTTTCCAGCTGGTCTAGGAAGATTTTGCTGCAAGACTGGCCGAATAGCTCCAGCGTGCGCTTGCGGCTGCTATAGGTCTTGGGAGCCTTGCCGTCCTTCGCATCGCTTAGGTAAACCGAAATCGCGGCGCTGACCGATACCCGGCCTTTATCCTTGCCCTCTCCTTTGACCTCTAGCCCGGCTGCAATGGCTTCCAGCGCCTTTTCCCGGCGGTTGAGGGCCGCGACCGCCACGTCGGCGTCCTGTCCTACATCCTCAAACCGTTTCTGGCCGGATTTGTACCAGCTGACCTTGTACCGGGCTTCGGGGTGGTGCTTCTCGTTGCCCTCCACCAGCACGGAGAGCGGCTTTAATCGGCCATTGGCCTTTACGACGGGCTTGGCGTAGGCCCAAGTCCCGTCGGCCTTTTTGTAATGGATGTACAGCGTTGCGGTTCTGTTCGCCACGTTCGGCCCCTTCCCGGCTAATACTGGGTCGAACGATACCGTACGGGAGAGAAAAGTAAAGCGAATAGTAAAAAACGGGCGTAACCCTGGTAATTACAGAGAAATTTAAGTAATGGCGGAGAGGGAGGGATTCGAACCCCCGGTACCCTTTCGGGTACGCCGGTTTTCAAGACCGGAGCCATCAACCACTCGGCCACCTCTCCGGGATTGCGTGTTGAAGCCTTATTGCTTCAGCGAGTCGCCGTGAACTTCTCGTTAGTTTACATCAGCCCGCCTGGGACTCAATGCGTCGCCGTCAGTCCGAAGGCTCGGGAATGAAACTCCATCACTTCAGCGAAGTGCGAGAAGAAATAGGCCGGGCTGTGATCGCCAGGATAGGCGTGATACTCGTGCTTCACGTGCTCCTTCACGAGCTCTTCGTGTAACTCGGCTGCTCCCTTTTCGAAGCCGTAATTGTCCTCCTGACCGCAGTTGAAATAAATGGCCAGCCTTTGCAGGGCGGCTGCATTTTTCTTTGCGAGTAACAGAGGGTTGTTCTCGTTCCAATGGCGCACGTCAATGGGCTTCCCGAAAACCGGGCCCAAGATCGAAAGGATCGGCACGCCGGTGCCGCCAGCCGCATCCAGTTGCTTCGGCGATTCGGTGATCAGGGCAGCGCTCTGCGCGCTCACGGCCGAGAACAGCTCCGGGTGCGCGAAGGCGAACCGCAAGGCTCCATAGCCTCCCATGGAAATACCGCTGATCGCTCTTCCCTGGCGTCCGGGACGGATCGAATATTTCTTCTCGATCAGGGGCATGAATTCCTGCAGGAAGAAATCGCTGTACGGGAACTTTCCGTTGGCGGAATTAATGTAGAAGCTGCGCCAGCCCTCGGGCGCAGCGATGAGGAAGTCACCCATCTTATGCTGGTTGCGCAGGTCGTCAAACAGTGTCCAGCCGCCGCTGTTGAAGAGAGTCTGCTCGTTGTCGCCCAACCCGTGCAAGAAATAGAGCACCGGATAGCGCCGCGGAGGCCGCTGCTTCGTCGCTGCATCGTATCCAGACGGTAAATAAACGCAATAGTGAACGGGGCGCTTGAGAATACGGCTTTCGAGAGCATTGCAGTCGATGCGGCTTTGTGCCGCTGCTGGGAGGCCACACAGGCAGAACAGACAGAGGAACAAACAAAGCGAACGGGAAAACGTCATTCCGATCAGTTTACTCGTAGCGCAGCGCCTGCACGGGGTCAAGCCGCGCGGCACGTCCCGCGGGATAAAGCCCGGACACCAGGCTGACGACGAAGGCAAACAGGATCGCGCCTCCCACCAGCCACCAGGGCACAGCCCAGAAATGCTCCGGCGGCAGCGATTGCCGCTTTAGATACACGTTCGTGCCGAGATTGATCACCTGGCCGATCGCCCAGCCCAGAGCCACGCCGACCATGCCGCCCAGAACGCCCATGGCACCGGCTTCGGCGAAGAACAGCTTTTTCACATCTCCATCGCTGGCACCGATCGCCTTCATGATGCCGATCTCGCGCCGTCGTTCGAGAATCGCCATGACCAGCGTATTAACAATGCCGATCGAGGCCACCATCAGGGCAAGACTCCCGAAGATCCCAAGGAAAGCGTATAGCACGGCAAAAAACTGGCGTAGCCCTCTGCTCGCATCAAGAATTGAAAATGCGCTGAAGCCCATCTTCTTGATCGCGTCCTCAACGCCTTGAATCTGGGCCGGATTCTTCACACGCACGCTGATCGAGGAGTAGACCGGCTGATCGCTATCGGCCCGCGCAATCTCGCGCAGATCGGTGGGCAGCATCACATGCAGGCTCTCTGCCAGTTTCAAAGGCAGGAATACTTTGGCTCGGGTGGGCCCGCGCATGCTTTCAGGGTCAAGATCAGAAACCCCGACGATCTTCAGCTTCTGTTCGCGCGATACAACCGAGTACGCTGCACCCGACACGTCTTCTGGCGCGGAAGTCCCCGCATTTGCTGCAGGACCCGGCGGACTGCTGGCACGCTGCGCATAGCGCATGGTCAGCTCTTTCCCAAGCAATGGCCTGGCCAGTTCTGAGACGCTTGGTTCGGACGCTCCCAGGGCCGGGGTCTTTCCTAAGAGTTCTTCGGCAAAAGATTTTTGCAATATCGCTTCGGGTGCGCCATCTGAGGAGAAGAAGTTGCCCTGCATGCCCTCGAACGCGTCATTGGTCTTAGCCGATTCCGGCAGCGCCGAAACCATCGTCAGATGAGGCTTATCATCGAAGCGCAGTTCGGTGGCGAATCGGATATCCGGATACGCCTCGGCTACATTCGGAATGCGCTCGATCTCCGCCCGCGCGGGTTCATCGAGCACGCGGCTTTCTCCCGGCGGCGGACCTTTGCGTTCTTCTTCCCGGCCCATGCCGCGCAATTCGCGCCGCGACGTCACCACAATCGTGTCGAACAATCCCGACTTCATCAGCCGCCGTGAAGCCATTTGCTGCAGCCCAATGCCGAGCGACAACATCGCCACCAAAGATGCCACTCCCACCGAAATGCCGACGGTAGTCAGCGAATTCCGCAGCAGGGATTCGCGCAGGTTCCGCAGCGCGAGTTCGGTAAGATCTGGAACCCTCATAACTGCCCTCGCGGCACACTCGGACGAAGATCCGCATGGATGTCGGCGGATGGATTCCGCCGATCGTCTATAAGCTTGCCGTCCGCCAGAAAAATCATGCGCTGAGCGTAGCGCTCAGCCAAAGCACGTTCGTGCGTCACCATCAGCACTGTCATCCCCAATTCCCGGTTGAAATCTCGCACCATGTCCATGATTTCAGTGCCGGTGCGGCTGTCCAGATTTCCGGTGGGCTCATCTGCCAACAAAAGCTGCGGACGATTGATGAGCGCGCGTGCCAGCGCTGCGCGCTGCTGCTCGCCGCCAGACAGTTCGCTGGGACGATGGTTCGTTCGAGCCCGCAGCCCAACTCGTTCCAGCGCTTGCTGAGCCATTTTTTGGCGCTCGTCTCGGTCAACTTCGGCAAAACGCAGCGGCAACTCCACATTCTCCGCGACGGTCATGCTGGCAATCAGATTGAATGATTGGAATACCATCCCGACCACATGCAGCCGGTACTTCGCGAGGTCCTCGCGCGAGAGTTTCGCTAGATCACGATCCTGCACGATGACACTGCCTGAGGTGGGACGGTCCAGCCCCGCAATCAGATTCAGCACAGATGATTTGCCTGAACCCGAACTGCCCAGCAGGGCGACGAACTCCCCGACGCCAATCTCAAGCGAAACGCCATCCACCGCCCGAATCTCGCTCTCGCCCATGCGGTAGTAGCGGCAAAGATTTTCGCTGCGGATCGCCACGGTTCCACGCGCGGCAGAAACTGGAGGTGCGGTCGTCACTAGCGCATCTCTCCCCGCAGCACGCGCAGAGCATCGCCGGCTTTCACCTCGCCGTTCTTCGCTTCCGTGCCGTTGCCATTGACGATCATGGCATCCCCCTCGCCGGGAGCGAGAAAGAGATTCTCTTCGACGCCGTGCTGCCGCGTGTACAAGTCGTAGTAGCGTCCGCGGGCGGCGTAGAGCTGCGCGTGCGTACCACGCTCGATGATGCGCCCTTGCTCCATCACTAAAATCTGATCGGCGCGGCGGATAGTTGACAGCCGGTGGGCAATGACGAACGTGGTGCGTCCCTGCATGAGATACGACAAACCTTGCTGGATCATATGTTCGGATTCCGAGTCCAGGCTCGACGTTGCCTCGTCCAGAATCAGGATGCGCGGCTCGGCCAGAATGGCGCGGGCAATCGAGATGCGCTGCCGCTGGCCGCCCGAGAGCTTTACCCCACGTTCGCCTACCACGGTCTCGTACTTCTCCGCAAAAGACTCGGCGAATTCATCTACGCGCGCAATGCGGCAGGCCCGCATGATCTCTTCTTCGGTCGCATTCGGGCGCGAGAAGGCGACGTTTTCACGGATCGTTCCATCAAACAGGAAGGACTCCTGCAGTACCACTCCGAGGCGCGTGCGGAACGAGTCCAGACGTACCGTGCTCAGGTCAATATTGTCTACGCGGATCGTACCTTTCGTCGGCACGTAAAACGCGCACACCAGGCCGATCGTCGTCGATTTCCCGGACCCAGATGAACCAACTAACGCCGTTACCGTTCCCGGCTGCGAGCGGAAGGATACATTGTGCAGTACTTCATGGTCGCCATCGTAACTGAAGCTCACATCCTCGAACTCCACCGTGCCCACGATGTCTTCGAGGAAAACCGAGCGCTTGGGGTTCTGATCCTCGGGACGCTCGCGCATAATTTCCTGGGTGCGCTCCAATCCCGCCAAAGCCTCGGTCAGCTGGGTGCCGATTGAAACCACTTGCATGATGGGCGCGACCAGAAACACAAGCAGGAAGTTGAAGGAGAAGTAACTTCCGGGAGTTAATGTGTGGGCCACCATCTGGCGTCCGCCGATGTACATGGTTGCGGCGCCCACGCCACCCAGCAGCACGCTGGCCGACAGGCTCATCAACGAAGTTGCCGTCAGTGTGCGCATCACGTTGTCGAGCAGCCGCTTCACGCCGCCGGCAAAAATTTTCTCTTCCCGCTTTTCTGCGTGATATCCCTTGATCACCCGCACCCCGCCCAGAGATTCCGTCAGGCGCCCGATGACCTCTGCGTTGATCTTGCTGCGTTCGCGGAAGATGGGGCGAATGGTGGCAAACGCTTTGTTCAGTGCTATGGCAAAGCATCCCAGCGAACCGACGGCAATGAGCGTCAGTGGCGCGCTAATCCGTAGCAGCAGCACCAGTGCGATGCCCGCAGCCAGAATGCCTCCCGCAAAATCGACGAGTCCGGTTCCCAGCAGATTCCGCACGCCCTCTACATCGCTCATGATGCGCGAAACCAGCGCGCCGGTCTTATTCGCATCGTAAAATCCGACGGGAAGCCGCGAGATGTGAACCTGCACTTCTTGCCGCAGATCGGCAATCAGTCGCTGGGCGGCTTTCGAAAGCAATTGCGTCAAAGAAAATGACGTAACACCCTGGATGACGGTGGCCACCAGAACCCAAAACACCAGCGGCCGCAGTAGGCTGATCTGATGCTTGGTGACCACGTTATCAATCAGGAATTTCGAGGAATACGGCAGCACGAATCCGGCGAGCTTATTGATTGCCATCAGCACGAAGCCAACAGCCAGCAAGCGCCGCCGCGGGCGCATGAGCTTCCAGACTTCCGGCCAGACGGCCTTCAATCGCTGGATCTTGGGAGGTTTCTCGGCTTCTTTGGTCGGGGAACTCAATCTACTGTTTGACTCCGTAGGGCGCGGCCAGGGTTCAATATTACTGCATTGTTTCGGCCTGTGCCGATGCGGTCTTCCAGGCCAGCGGCTGTGACAGCAAACGCGCCAGCGTTGTATGCTCGGGGCGTGTCCCGCCCATCCCCGCCGGAGCGTTCGCTGACCCTGGGCCTGCTGCTCGGGTTGCTCATCACGCTGTCCGCGGTCCTGGCATACTCGGCTTACATCACGTGGCAAATCAAGGGCCTGCGCCAATTACAGACCAACCTTGTCGACCGCAATCGCAAGGACTCCTTACAGTTATTGCGGATCCAAAACGATCTCAATCTGCTCGCCGTGGCCATGCGTGACATGGTCAGCAGCGACGAGCCGTATCCCCTGACGGCATGGTCGGCGCAGTTCCAGCGCATTCGCACCGATCTCGATGACGCCATGCGGCTTGAGGCTGGTTTCGCCGCCGCCAGCCGCACTCCCGAGCAGAGCGCGTTCCTGAGCCGCTCTTTCACTCAGTTCTGGGACGCCGTCGACCGCATCTTTGCACTCGCGCAGGAACGCAAAGAGAAGGAGGCCCGCGAGCAGATCCAGCTTTCCTTGCAGGAGCGGCAAGCGGCCCTCAGCACAGCCGTCGCCCGCCTCCTCGTGCAAAACAGCGAGAACGAGGAGCAGGCAGGGCAGCGCATCGTTCAGATTTACGACCGTGTGGGGCGGCAGGTTTATGTCTTTCTCGCATGCACGTTGCTTGCAATTCTGCTCAACGGACTGTCCCTGATCCGCTGGAACCGCCGCCTCTTTGCCCGCATGGAGGAGATTTCTGAACGCCGCAGCGAACTTGCCCAAAAACTGATCGCCACGCAGGAATCCACTCTGCGCTACATTTCGCGAGAACTGCACGACGAGTTCGGACAAGTCCTGACCGCTGTAGGCTCCATGTTGCGCCGCGCCGGAACCCATGCTCCCGAAGGCTCCTCTTTGCGCGCCGACTTGCAGGAAGTGCTTGAAACCGTCCAGACGACGCTGGAAAGCGTGCGCAGCCTCTCCCAAGCCCTGCACCCGGTCATGCTTGATGAAGCTGGACTGGAGAGCACGATGGACTGGTATATCCCCAACGTAGAAAGGCAAACGGGAATTGCCATATCCTATGAGAAGCAGGGGGAGCCGTTTCCCGTCGACGGCGCGGCTGGAGTACACGTCTACCGTATCCTGCAAGAGGCTTTGAATAACGTAGCGCGCCACTCGGGAGCGAAGCAGGCATGGGTCCGATTGCGCTTTCTGCCCCGCACGCTCGAGTTGGAGATCGAAGACCGCGGCAGCGGATTCCATGAGCGTCCGAGCAAACGTGGCATCGGCCTGGTTGCGATGCGTGAGCGCTCCGAACTCATGGGTGGCAACATTGTGTTCTCGCATCCTGCCGATGGCGGAACCTTAGTGCATCTAACTGTACCGAGGGAGAAAGCGGAGTCTTATGGAAAAGAAGATCACAGTGTTGCTCGTGGATGATCACAGTTTGGTGCGGCGCGGCTTCCGGCGCATGCTCGAAGATGAGTCAGACATGGAAGTGGTCGGCGAGGCGGGCGACGGCGAGGAATCGATCCGGCTAGCGAAGCAATTGCAACCCCAGGTCGTCGTGATGGACTGCGCCTTGCCCGGCATGAACGGCTTGCAGGCGACACGGCAGATCATGGAAGACATGCCCAACACTGCGGTGCTCATGCTCAGCATGCATACCGAGAGCACATGGGTGCGGCAGGCAATTGAAGCTGGGGCTAAGGGATACATTCTTAAAGACGCTCTCGATCTCGAACTGGATGCCGCGATCCGCAAAGTCGCCTCCGGTGAAACCGTCTTTGACCCTAAAGTTGAGCAGCGCTCCGTACTAAAGGGCGAGCGCAGCGCCGCCCTCACGCAAAGAGAGTTGGAAGTCCTGCAGATGATCGTCGACGGCAAATCGAATAAAGAGATTGCCAGCGCGCTGGAGCTAAGCGCCAACACGGTTGCCGTGCACCGCGCCAACATCATGAACACGCTTGGCATTCACAAAACTGCGGAACTGGTCGTCTACGCAATTCGCGCCGGGTTGGTGAACGTTCCGTGAACCGTCGCTCTTTCCTGGGGGGCCTGGCAGGAATAGCGTCGTGGTCGCATATGCATGGCCTGCATACGTGGGCCGCGCAGGCGGCCGGTCCTTCGCCGGGCTTCCGCTTCGCCGACGTTACCAGCCAGGCCGGTATCCAGTTTTTTCACAATAGCGGTGCCTTCGGCGGCAAGTACCTGCCTGAGACTCTTGGCTCTGGTTGCGCCTTTTTGGATTATGACCGCGACGGCTGGCAAGACATTCTGCTGATCAATGGCGCCGACTGGCCCGGTCATAAGAAGAATCGCACCACCCTCCGCCTCTATCACAACAATAGAAACGGCACGTTCACCGACGTGACGGCCCGCGCCGGACTCGACGTGGAACTCTATGGCATGGGCGTCGCCGTCGGCGACTACAACAACGATGGTTTCCCTGACATCCTGATCACCTGCGTCGGCCAGAACCGGCTGTTTCACAATACCGGCAAGGGAAAATTTGTTGATGTCACCAGCGCCGCCGGCTTGGGCAAGCGCGAAGGCTTCAGCACCTCCGCCCTGTGGTTCGACTACGATCGAGACGGCCTGCTTGATCTTTTCGTATGCAATTACGTCAAGTGGTCGCCGGAGCACGACGTCTTCTGCAGCCTCGATGGCAAGCACAAATCGTATTGCACACCGGAAGCCTATCGCGGAGAAACTTGCTGGCTCTTCCACAATCGCGGTAATGGCACATTCGAAGATGTCACTGCCTCAAGCGGGATCTTCGACAGCAGTTCCAAGTCGCTGGGAGTCGCGTTGTTCAACAACCATGACGGCTGGCCCGATCTGCTGGTGGCCAACGATACGCAGCCCAATAAGCTTTATCGCAACCAGCGAAACGGCACGTTCAAAGACGCGGCTGTGGAAGCCGGGCTCGCCTTCAGCAGCGAAGGAAAAGCCCGGGCCGGCATGGGTGTGGACGTTGCCGATTTCGATAACTCCGGCTCGCCGGGAGTCGCGATTACTAATTTCGACAACGAGATGATCGGGCTCTATCGCATGAGCGGCAAGAGTTTCGAAGATATCGCGCCGCAGTCGGGAGTCGGTAATGCCTCGCGAAATAGTCTTGGATTCGGCTGCTCTTTCCTCGATGTGAACCTCGATGGCTGGCTTGACTTTGTCGTCGCCAATGGCCACATCGACGAAACGGTGCGCAATATTCGCGGCAATGTGGGGTATGCGCAACCTCCGGCGCTGTTTCTAAACGGCGGCAGAGGGACCTTTCGCGATGTTGCCGCGCAAGCGGGCGGCAATTTCGATCAGCCCAAAGTGGGACGCGGCCTGGCGTATGGCGACTTTGATCGCGACGGCGATCTCGACCTCCTGATCACCACCAACAATGGCCCGGCGTATCTCTACCGCAACGACCAACTCAGCGGGAATCGCAGCATCCGCTTTCGCCTGACGGGCACAAAGTCGAACCGTGACGCCATCGGCGCCCTGGTGCAGGTCTACGCGGGTGGAGTGACGCAATCCCGCCTGGTAAAAGGCGGCTCCAGTTATCTGTCGCAATCCGAACTTCCGGTGACGTTCGGTCTGGAAAAGCAGGACCGCATCGAGCGGGCGGTAATCACCTGGCCGAGTGGAAGAGTTGAAGAATACAAAATTCTGGACGCCGGCCGTGCTTATGAATGCACCGAAGCAAAAGGTATTGTGCCACAGAATGGCTACTGACTCGACGCCGCAGTATTCCTGACTACACTCCCTGCGGCCGCCAGATCGATTTCCACTGTATCGCTCACTCGCAGAAACAACGTGCTCGGATTCTTCATGCCCCACTTCGCGTATGGAATCGTGAAGTGAACCTTGGCAGTCCAGTGATCCGCCGACATATCCACCTGCGCCGGGACAGTAACTTCGCGGTCCGCGCCATGAATGCTGAAAATCCCATGTACTAGCACGGACGACTTGCCTTCGCTGGGAATCTTGCCGTCGATCCGATCCGGGCGAAAAGCGATTTCCGGATAACGGGCGCTCTCCAGAACTTCTTTGTGCATCTTGCGGTCGCGCATGCCGCTGCCGCTCTGCCCGCTGCCGGCATCCACCACAATCTCGCCCTCGACTTTTCCAGAAGGTTTAATTTGCAGGTTTCCCTCTTTCACCTTGAACGTTCCATGCACCGTGTGGAGCACGTCCCCCAGGGTGAACTGCACCGAACTTTGCGCGGGATCAAGCTGGAAAGCAGTCTCCTGACCAAGCGCAAGTGCCGCGCCGCCGGCCAATAGCAGCGTCACTCGCAATAAATATTTTGAAACATTCCTCCGCGTCATGATTCCGCTGTCAATAACCCCCATCCCAGCGTCAACCCATCCCAAACCAGACGTTGTGGCGGTAGCGCTCCGACATGCAAAGCCAGCAACTTACGAAAAATCTCTGGACGCTTTTGAAAAGCTTGCAGCGTGCGATGTTGCAATCGCTGACGCCCATCCAGAGTGAGCATCAAGCGGGCCATCAATAGCGGGCGCAAAGCCAGTCGTCTGTGCTCGTATTGATAAGGCGTGAGGTCCCCGGCTTCCAGACATTCCGCTAATACTACGGCTTGGCTGAATGCCAGCCTTAGTCCTTCACCCGTAATCGCGTCGACCGTGCCGGCCGCATCCCCGATCAATGCCACATTGTCTCGCCACACGTGCTTAAGTCGCCGGTTCCCCGTGATCGCTCCCCTTTCCGCAGTGATGAGTGCAGCGCTTTTTAGCCGTTCGGCAAGAACAGGTAAGTACTTGAGGCTCTCCTCCACGCGCAGGTTGGGATCTTTTGATGCAACCGCGACACATACCTCATCCCCACCCACAGCCGTCGCGTACCCCTGGCAACGATTCCCCCAGTGGACTTCCATGTGGTCGGTCCAGGGAGCGGTCCGGTAATGGCGTCGAAATGCATATCGCAGACGAGGCCGTGAGGACTGTTCCAGCCCGGCCCACCGCCGTACACGCGAATTCGAGCCATCGGCGCCCACAATCCAGCGCGCTCGCATAAAGCTGCCCCCGGCATACACGCCTGCCGAACAAATATCGATCACCGGAGTCTTCCAGAGCAGTTCCGCACCCAACTGTGCTGCGCGTTCGATCATGACGCGATGAAGCACGGTACGGCGCACCGCGAGACCGCAGTCATGGTTCGGAAAAAGAGCATCGGCCGACGAATATGCACTTACAAACCGAATACCGCGAAACGGCTGAGCCTCAGCAAGTGGAAGTTGAATACCCAAACGCTGCAAGGCCGCCAGCCCATCGGGCATGAGGCCTTCACCGCAGGCCTTGTCGATCGGCGGCTGGCTCCCATCGGCAACCATCACGCGAAGTCCGCGCTGGCGGGCTGCAATCGCCGCGGCCAGCCCCGCTGGACCGCCCCCAATAATGAAAACATCTGTGGAATTGCGCAACCAGCCCGACCTCACCACCGCAGAAGTACGATCTCCGAACAAAATCCCGGACCCATGGCCGCCAGAATTCCTAACGTGCCCGGCTCGGGCCGCCGGTTTGCCATTACATCTTCGAGCACAACCAGCACCGAGGCAGAAGACAAGTTTCCCACCCGCTTCAGACAATCCCACGAGGCGTCGAGCTGGCCATCGTTGAGATCGAGCGCCGCAGCTGTGGCTTCCAGAACTTTTGGGCCGCCTGTGTGCAGCACCCAACTTTTGATATCGCTGCGCTTGTGCCCCTGATCGGCGAGAAACGCATCCACATCATGCCCGAGGTGTTCACGAATAAGTACAGGCACTTCGGGCGACAGAGTGATCCGGAATCCCTTCTCCGTCACCTTCCATCCCATCATCTCTTCCGTATTGGGATAGAAGACGGATCGTGTCGCAAGAACTTCCGGGCCGGTGACCTGCAATTCGTCTCCAGCAACAATCACGGCAGCTGAACCATCGGCGAACAGTCCAGACGAAATCAGGTTTGCGACGGAAAGATCGTCGCGCTGAATGGTTAACGAGCAAAGCTCGACCGAGACCAATGCGGCGGCCTGTGAAGGATAGGCACGTACATAGTCGGCCGCGCGCGCAATTCCCGCCGCACCCGCGACGCACCCCAGCCCAAAAATTGGGACGCGCCGAATATTCACTGGCAGGCCCATGCGGTTGATCAGCAGCGCATCGATTGACGGGCTCGAGATGCCTGTCACCGAAGTGAAAAAGAGCGATCCCAAATCGCTCGCCTCCAGCCCCGCATGGTGCAGAGCGCGGCAGAGCGCCTGCTCGCCCAGTTCCTGCGCGACCTCAATCCAAACGTCGTTCGCTTTTCCCCAGGTGTCCAGCTCGTTATATTTTTCCGGAGGGATCGCCAAATGACGGCCGTTTACGGCCACATTGCGATGTAGGCGCGCCAGCATCTGGGGATTCTTCAACCGGTCGCCCCAGTACTCTTGCAATTTTTCCAGCAGGAATTTTTGCGGGTAGTAATTCTTCGGGAAGGCGCTCGCGGCGCTGGCTATTTTCATTGGTCAGGGTCCGTCCCGGCACGGTTCAGCGCCTTTACCGCCGGATATCGGGATATGCAGTTAGATGACCGGGCGCTGTCTGCGGTTGTCCTTGCCTCCTGCGTGCCGACCAGAGCATTGTCGCAACGACGAAGCGCCTGAATTGTCACATTGTTGTAATAATAATGGAAAATTGGCCCGAATACGTGCCGCGCCAACAGTGCACAACAATTGAATCAGATCGAACTTACGGCGTGATCGCAATCGACGTCGCCGTTCCCGGAACAGTGTAAGTCTGAACCGAGGTCAGCGTCCCGCTATTGGGATTGAGAGCAAACGACTGCACCGACGTGGAACTCCCTTGATTCCCCACGAAAAGAAATTTTCCGCTCACATCGCTGGCGATGACACTCGGATTCGTTCCCGTGCCGAATGGCGAACTCCCCAACAAAGTCAATCCGCCATCGGAAGCGATGGTATAGGCCGAAAGGTTTGTCGACCCTTGGTTCGCGACGTAAAGATACTTGCCGGTCTTTTCGATCAGCAAAGATACCGGGGCAATATACGACTGCCCGATCGGTGAATTTTGCAGGGCCGTGAGCGATCCGTCGCTGTTAATCGTGAACTCTGAGATCGTGCTGTGCAACTTGTCCGCCGTGTACAGGAATTTTCCCGCGGAGTCGATCGCGAGACCGAAAGGATCGTCTCCAGTCTGAAAGGGAGACCCCGTGACTGGCGTTCCCAGCACCCCTTTGTTCACCGGAAACACTTCGATGAATCCCGTGGAGCCTTCGCCGGTCACATAGAGAAAATTGTCAGAGGGCGACAACTTCATATTCATTGCCACTATACCGATGGGAAAATTGCTGCCGACCTGCGTCAGCGCGCCACTACTGGCGTCGATTGAAAATACCGAAATATCTAAGGAGCCGGAATTGGCTACGTAGAGAAAGCTTCCCGCTGAATCCATTGTGAGGAGGGTGGGAACGGAACCCGTAGTCGTGCGCGGCGTCACCTCGGTAAGCGTGCCTGTCTTCGAGATGGTGTATAGCGAGATATTCCCTTGCGGCGTGGCCCCGGAGTTCGCGGCATACAGAAACTTCCCCGACGGATGCATCGCCAGCGACTCGACTCCTTGGCCTGCCAGGATGGGACTGACAGACAATGTCGTCAAGACGCCCGAATTTGGATCCTCACGGTAAGCGACAATTTCACTCGATGCGGGAATCGCCGCATACAGATACCGGCTGCTCGTCGTTCCACAACCTACCCACGTGGCTATGCCTCCACAAACAAGGAACAGAGCCGCAGCTTTCTTTAGCATCCCTCACTCCTCATGAAATTTGAACTTGGAATCGCTGGCTGCCCGGGACCGCTCCAGGACAAACGGAATTGTATTTCAGGCAGTGTTGCGCGTGCTCTCTATCATACGGGACAAGCGATTTTTGCGCAGCCCCGGGCGCAGCTGACTCTGCGATGCGATATGTCTCCAGTCAGGTTGTACCACCTCGGCCCCGGGACGGAGAGGTTCTAACCAGCGGTCAATCGACAATGCCTTCAATGCGCGGGGCTCGGCCGTGGCGGCCCGGGCGGCGCGGTCTGTGGCAGAGCATGATCTGCTCCCCCGCGCAGTGCCAGCCTCAAGCGGTCGAGATAAACATATACGACGGGCGTGGTGAACAATGTCAGCATCTGGCTCACAATCAGTCCGCCGACAATCGTAATACCCAGTGGCCGATGCAGTTCCGAACCCACGCCACTCTCCAAGGCCAGCGGCAACCCGCCCAGCATCGCGGCCATCGTCGTCATCATGATCGGCCGGAAGCGCAAGATGCATGCGTCATAAATCGCCTCGACCGGTTTCTTGCCTTCATTGCGCTCCACTTCCAGCGCTACGTCAATCATCATGATCGCGTTCTTTTTTACCAACCCAATCAGCAGGATGATCCCGATCATCCCGATCACGTTCAGCTCATTGTGCGTCAACAGCAACGCCAGTAGCGCTCCCACCCCGGCAGACGGGATCGTTGAAAGAATCGTAATCGGGTGCATGTAGCTCTCATACAACATGCCCAATACGATATACACCGCCGCTAGAGCCGTAATGATCAGGGTCAGCATGTTGGACTTCGAATCCTGGAATGCCGCGGCCGTCCCTTGGAAGCTTGCAGTAATCGACGGCGGGAATCCGATGCTGCGTTCAGCCTTCTCAATCGCGTCCGTCGCCTCTCCCAGCGATACTCCCGGCGCCAGATTGAATGAAATCGTCGCCGAAGGCACCTGCCCCTGATGGTTGACCGCCAGCGGTGTATTCGAAGGCTCAAAATGAGTGAACGCCGACAAAGGAATAGGCTGTCCCGTGGTCGATTTCAGATAAATATTCTGCAGCGCTTCCGGCGTCTGCTGAAATTGCTCCGCCACCTCCATCACCACGTGATATTGGTTCAGCGGAAGATACATGGTAGAAACCTGACGTTGCCCGAATGCGTCGTAGAGAGCATTGTCCAGCGTCTGCGGCGTGATCCCCAGCCGGCTGGCCGTATCACGGTCGATCACGAGTTTAGCCTGCAGCCCCTTATCTTGCTGATCTGAGTTCTGGTCCCGCAACTCCGGTAATTGCCTCATCTTCTGCAACAGCCGGGGAGCCCACGAATTCAATTCGTTGACGTCCGCACTCTGTAGTGTGTACTGGTATTGCGCATTCCCATAACGCCCGCCAATCGTAAGCTCCTGTGACGATTGCAATATCAACGTAGCCCCCGGTACCACGGCCAGCTTTCCTCGCAGGCGATTGATCACATCGTCGGCCGACGGGTAGTGGCATGCCTGCCAAAAATGTTGTTTCAGGCAGGGCGCTCGCTGCTCCAACGGTTTCAGCATCACGAAGAACCGGCCTTGATTTAATGCTGTATTTCCTCCCGTGAAGCCTGCCATCGTGTCCACTGCGGGATCCGCCATCACAACGTCAACGTAACGCCCCATCTTCTCCGCCATCGAGTGAAATGAGATGTCCTGCGCGCCGATCACTGTCCCCTGGATGCGCCCGGTATCCTGCTGGGGGAAAAATCCCTTCGGCACGATGATGTACAACCACACGCTTAAAGCCGCAACGCCAATCGTTGCCAGGAGCGTCACGAACTGATATCGCAATACCCACTTCAGGGCATGCGTATAACCTCTCAGCAGGCGGTCAAAGGACCACTCACTGGTGCGGTAAAAGATATTGTGCTTCTGGTCCTTCTTCGGCAGCCTTAGGAACTTTGCGCACATGGTCGGCGTCGTTGTCAGCGAAACCACCAGCGACACTGCGATCGCCACACTCAACGTGACGGCAAATTCGCGGAAGAGCCTCCCCACAATTCCGCCCATCATCAGCAACGGGATAAACACCGCCACAAGCGATGTGCTCATCGACACGACCGTAAATCCAATTTCCGCCGCTCCCTTGAATGTTGCCTGCACCACTCCCATGCCGTGCTCTACATAGCGCGTGATGTTTTCTAGCACCACGATCGCATCGTCCACCACGAACCCGGTTGAAATCGCAAGCGCCATCAGCGATAAGTTATCCAGGCTGTACCCCAGCAAGTACATCACCCCAAAGGTTCCTACCAGCGAAAGCGGGACCGCAATACTGGGGATGATCGTCGCCCGCACGGTGCGTAAAAATACGAACACAACCATGATCACCAGGCCGATGGAAATCAGCAGCGTTCGCTCAATATCCTTGACCGACGCTCTCACCGACACCGTGCGATCCATCACAACGGAGAGCTGCATCGACGGTGGAATGGAGGATTGCAGGAAGGGGATCACCGCTTGTACCCGATCCACGGTGTCGATAATGTTCGCTCCCGCCTGGCGGAAAATCGCCAGCATCACTCCCTGCTTCCCATTAATCAACCCGAGATTGCGGCTATCTGTTCGTGAATCGATCACCTCGCCGACATCGCCAAGCCGCACCGCCGCCCCATTGTGGTAGGCCACGATGAGGGGACGATACTGGTCCGCCGTAAACAGCTGGTCGGTGGCCTCGACCGTATACAGTCTCGATCCGTCCGAGACTGCGCCCTTGGGCCGGTTAGCATTCGCCGCGTTCAGGGCATTCCGTACCGTGTCCAGACCGATTCCAAGCTTGTTCAACAGAGTCGGATTGACTTCCGCCCGCACCGCCGGTTGCGATGATCCCCATACAAAAACCTGCCCCACGCCCTCCACCTGTGCCAGTTTCTGCGCCAGGATGGAGTCGGCCGCATCGTACATGCGAGGCACAGTCACCGTATCCGAAGTTAGTCCCAACAACAGAATGGGAGCATCCGAGGGATTCACCTTGCGATAACCGGGATTGTTCGGCAGGTTCGCGGGCAACTGGCTGCGTGCTGCGTTGATCGCGGCTTGCACATCGCGCGCCGCCGCATCAATATTCCGGTTCAGGTCGAACTGGAGGGAAATTCCAGTGCTTCCCAGTTGGCTCGAGGAAGTCATCTGGTTGATCGCCGCGATGCGTCCAAACTGCCGCTCGAGCGGCGTCGCTACCGCCGACGCCATGGTTTGCGGATCGGCTCCCGGCAACGAAGCGCCGACGCTGATCACGGGAAAATCCATCTTCGGCAATGAGGCGACTGGAAGAAAATTGAAGGCAAGGATTCCTGACAGTAGCAGTGCCGCCGCCAGCAGCGATGTGCCAATCGGACGCCGGATAAATGGAGCCGAGATACTCATCGCTTAGTCCGTCATGCCCTCTTGCGGAATGGGATTGCCGATCCCGTGGCGCGCAAATCTCTGCGCCAGGCGGTCAAACCAGAGATAGACAACCGGCGTTGTGTAGAGCGTCAACAGCTGGCTCAGCAATAGTCCACCCACGATCGTGATGCCTAGCGGCCGGCGCAACTCCGCGCCCGTTCCCGTGCCCAGGGCCAGCGGTAGCCCGCCTAGCAGCGCCGCCATCGTCGTCATCATGATCGGCCGGAAGCGCAGCAGGCAGGCCTGGTAGATGGCTTCTTCCGGCGGCTTGTGCTCCTCGCGCTCGGCTTCTAGCGCAAAGTCGATCATCATGATCGCGTTCTTCTTCACAATACCGATCAGCAGGATGATTCCTATCAGCGCCACCACCGTAAGATCATTTCCCGTCAACATCAACGCCAGGATCGCGCCCACGCCTGCGGAAGGCAGCGTCGAAAGAATCGTGATGGGATGTATATAGCTCTCGTACAGCACTCCCAGCACGATGTAAACGGTAATCACGGCCGCCAAAATCAAGTAAGGTTCGGAAGACAGTGAGTTCTGAAACGCTGCCGCAGTCCCCTGGAAGGCAGCATGAATACTCGGCGGTAACTGAATGTCTTTTTCTGCCTGCTGAATTTGCTTGGTCGCGTCACCCAGCGATGCTCCCGGCGCCAGGTTGAATGACAGCGTCACGACCGGAAACTGCCCCTGATGATTCACCGCCAGCGACGCGCTCGTTGAATTCATGTGCGTGAAGGCACTGATTGGCACCGGCGACCCGTTCGTGGCCACAGTCGCACTATTGGCGGTTGGAGCGCCCGTATTTGGTGTGACCGAACTGGGACGGATGTAAATGTCTCTCAGGTTCTCTGGAGTCTGCGCGAAATTCGGCAGAACCTCTAGAACCACGTGGTACTGGTTCAGCTGGGTGAAAATGGTCGAGACCTGCCGCTGCCCGAACGCATCGTAGAGCGTGTTGTCGATCGCCTGCGGATAGATTCCCAGCCGCGAAGCCGTGTCGCGGTCAATCGTTACGTTCGTTCGCAAGCCGTTATTGAGCTGATCGGTGGCTACATCCCGCAGCGCCGGCAGAGTCTGCAGCTTAGACACTAGCTTTGGCGTCCACTGCGCTAACTCTTGTGCGTCCGCATCTTCGATCGAGTACTGGAACTGCGTCCGGCTCACGCGGTCTTCCACCGTGAGATCCTGCACCGGCTGCATGTACAGCGTGATACCTTGCACCTTTTCGAGCTCCGGTTGCAGCCGCCGGATAATAGCTGACGCATCATCGGAGCGCTGGTCGAGTGGCTTGAGGTTAATCTGGATTCGCCCTTGGTTCGGCGTCGTGTTCGTGCCGTCGACTCCGATAAACGAAGAGAGGCTCTCCACAGCCTTATCTTGAAGAATGACCTTCGCCAGTTCCTGCTGCCGCTGCGCCATCGCCTCGAAAGAAACATAATCCGGCGCTTGCGAAACGCCGAGAATCACGCCCGTATCCTGCACTGGGAAAAATCCTTTGGGCACGATCACGTACAGAAACAGGGTGAGCACCAGAGTCGCCGCCGTCACCAGCAGGGTCGCCGTTTGGTGTTGGAGCACCCATTTCACGGTGCGTCCGTAAAAAGCAATGATGCGGTTGTACAACTCTTCTGTCTTCTCGTAGAACTTTCCCTGCTCACCTTCTTTGCGCTGTTTGAGCAGCTTGGCGCTCATCATGGGCGTCAGGCTGAGAGATACAGCCGCCGAGACCAGGATGGTGACTGCCAACGTGATCGCAAATTCTCGGAACAGTCTTCCCACGATATCGCCCATGAACAGCAGCGGAATCAGCACAGCAATCAGCGAAACAGTCAGCGAAATGATCGTGAAGCCGATCTGCTCCGATCCCTTCAACGCCGCATCCAGCGGGGAATCTCCCGCTTCGAGGTAACGATCGATGTTCTCGATCATCACGATCGCGTCATCCACCACAAACCCGGTGGAGATCGTCAGGGCCATCAGCGTCAAATTGTTCAGGCTGTAGCCCAGCAGGTACATCACCCCGAACGTTCCGATCAGCGAGAGCGGCACGGCAACGCTGGGAATGGTGGTCGCCGAAACATTACGCAGAAAAAGGAATACGACCATCACCACCAGGGCGATGGCCAACATCAATTCGAACTCAACATCCTTCACCGAAGCGCGGATCGTCGTGGTCCGGTCGGTGAGGATCTGCACTTTAACCGCGGTTGGCAGCGAGGCTTGCAACTGAGGCAGCAGCTTTTTGATCCGATCGACCACACTGATGATGTTGGCCCCGGGCTGCCGCTGGATGTTGACGATCACGGCTGGGGTCAGGTTCATCCACGCCGCGAGCTGATCGTTCTCGGTTCCATCGATCACATTGGCAACATCACTCAGCCGTATCGGAGCGCCGTTGTGGTAGGCAATCACGATCGGCTTGTACTGTTCGCTGGAGAAGAGCTGATCGTTGGCCCCAATCGTGTATGACTGCCGCTGCCCGTCGATCACGCCCTTGGCCTGATCCACATTGGCTTGGGCAAGCGATGCCCGCAAATCTTCAAGGCTCAGCCCGTAGGAAGCGAGCGCCGTCGGATTGGCTTGAATGCGTACTGCCGGTTTCTGTCCGCCGCTGATCGAGACCAGTCCCACTCCCGGAAGCTGTGAAATTTTCTGCGCCAGTGAAGTGTCGGCCAGATCTTCCACCTTCGAAAGCGGCAAAGAGTCCGACGTCAGTGCCAACGTCAGGATCGGCGCGTCCGCGGGATTCACCTTGTTATAGATCGGAGGATTCGGCAGATCCGCAGGCAAGTAGGTGGAACCGGAGTTGATCGCGGCCTGCACTTGCTGCTCTTCCACGTCGATATTCTGGTCAAGGCCGAACTGCAGGGTGATGACGGAACTACCGAACGAACTGGTCGACGTCATCTGGCTCAATCCGGGCACTTGCCCGAACTGCCGCTCCAGAGGCGATGTTACCGACGACGCCATCACCTCGGGGTCTGCTCCGGGATAAAAGGTCACGACCTGGATCGTCGGATAATCTACCTCGGGAAGCGCCGAAACCGGCAGTTGCAAATACGCAACCGCGCCCACGAGCAGCACGCCTACCATCAGCAGCGTGGTCGCGACCGGCCGCAAGATAAATAATCTGGAAGGGCTCATGAGCCAGGAACACCTGAAATCGGCTCCGCGGAGACTCCCGGCGCTCCCTGGTGGGGCGTACGCCGCACAGCTCCTGTCACGGGCGCCGCACTCCCGGCGCTCGGAGTGCTGTTGCGCGGTTCGATTTTGCTGCCTCTCTGCAGCTTATCTTGTCCATCCGTGACCACCGTCTCTCCAGGATTCACTCCCTGGGTGACCACCGTCGTATCGCCCTGCGTCAAGGCTACGGTCACCGCTTTATCCTGCACGGTATTGTCCGGATTTACCGTGTAAACATATGTTCCTTGGGGACCGCGTAGCAATGCCGCTGTCGGAACGACGGTGCTGCTCTTTCGCGTCTCCACCAGCAAGTCCGCGTTCACGAATTGATTGGGCCAGAGCTTGTTGTCTTTGTTATCGAACACCGCCTTCAGTCTTGCCGTTCCTGTGGTGGGATCGATCTGGTTATCGATCGTCAGCAGCTTACCCGCCGCCAGCTTCGTCTGATCATCGCGGCTGAACGCGTCCACTTCCAAAGTTCGCTTGCCCATTTGCTGCGAAACTTTAGGCAACACATCTTCAGGCAGCGTGAAGATCACCGCGATGGGCTGGAGTTGCGTCAAAATCAGCATCGGATTCGTGTCCGAGGCATGCACAATATTCCCGGGATCCACTTGCCGCAAGCCAATTCTGCCGCTGAATGGCGCCGTGATATGGCAGTACGTGATGTTCAATTTTGCGCTGTTGATTTGTGCCTGGTCGTTGCGCACCGTCCCGTCCAGTTGATCCACCGTCGCTTTTTGAGTATCTACCTGCTGCTGCGCAATGCTGCTGGAAGGAATCAGCGCCGTGTAGCGCTCCAGGTTGAGCCTGGCGTCGCGCAACTGCGCCTGATCGCGGAATAACTGGGCCTGCATCTGCTCCAGTTGCACCTCGTAAGGCCGCGAATCGATCTCGAGCAGCAATTCTCCCTGGTGGACCTCTTGTCCCTCGCGGAAATTCACTTTCATGATTTGCCCGTCAATTCGACTCTTGATGTTCGCCGTGTTGAAGGCCGTTACGGTTCCCAGGCCCGAGAGATACACCGGCACATCCTGTTTCTGCACGGGCGCAACAGAGACTGAAACCGAGCGCGGACCCGCCGCATGGGCTTTCTGTTGCTGTTTGGAATCGGCCGTGCTGCAGCCGAATGAAACTGCGCAAACTGCCGCAAGAATGCAGAGGATCGCGGTGCGAATCATTCGTTCCGCATCTGATTTGCTATGAATATCGATTATGTTCACCATTCGTCCGTTCGTACGCCCAGCATGAGCTTGGAGTATTAGACGTATGCATTTTAGACTCGGTTGCGGCAACTTGCCCCGAAAAGCGGCACTGCGATGCCAGGGGCCTTCCTGAGGGTCGAGCCAGAAGTGGAAGTTGCTATGGCAGATCCGTGACCATCTTAGGATCAACCTCGCCCCGGTAGCGGGTCAAGATAGGGGCGAAGGTTTTACAAATCTTTACTCCGTTTGACCTTCCTTTTACCGAAGCGCGGCTGGCGACGGATGCTTCGTTTCGTACGCAAAAATTTCCTTCTCATGCTGCAGCGTCAACCCGATGTCGTCCAGCCCATTTAACAGGCAGTGCCGCACAAATTCATCGATCGCAAATTTCGCATAGAAGCCCTGGTCGTCGCGCACTTCGCATTTCTCCAGGTCAATCGTGAGGGCGTAGTCGTCGATTTCCTGCGCGCGCCGTATCAGCGTCGCAACTTCCTCTTCTTTCAGAGGCACGGTCAGGAATCCGTTCTTGGTGCTGTTGTTCGCGAAAATATCCGCGAACGAAGACGAGATCACCGCTCGAAATCCGAAGTCGGCCAGCGCCCACACAGCGTGCTCGCGTGAAGAGCCGCAGCCAAAATTCTTTCCTGCCACCAGGATGCTTGCGCCCTCATACCGAGGTTCGTGCAATACGAAATCGGGATTCTTCTGTCCGTCCGCCCCGAACCGCCAGTCATAAAATACAAATTGGCCAAAGCCGGTCTTCTCGATCCGCTTCAGAAACTGCTTGGGAATAATCTGGTCGGTATCGACATTGACCCGATCCAGAGGTGCCACGCGCCCGCGATGCACAGTAAATGGTTTCATAAGCCTTAGTAGCGCCGGCGTCTCGCCGGCTGTCGAGGGGGCGCCTCGCCCCCGAGCCATCCTTTACTGAACTCCTACTGAAACTTCCAGTTCCGTATATCCGTAAAATGCCCGGCAATCGCCGCCGCCGCGGCCATCATCGGACTCACCAGATGCGTCCGTCCCCCGCGTCCCTGGCGTCCCTCAAAATTTCGGTTGCTGGTCGAAGCGCAACGTTCCCCGGGTTGCAGGATGTCGGGATTCATGCCCAAACACATCGAGCAACCCGACTCGCGCCATTCGAATCCGGCCTCCTGAAAAATTTTGTGCAGCCCCTCCTGCTCCGCCGCCCGCTTCACGGTTTGGGACCCGGGCACCACCATCGCGCGCACATTCCCGCTCACCCGATGTCCCTTGGCCACCTTCGCCGCGGCGCGCAAATCTTCGATCCGCGAATTGGTGCACGATCCGATGAACACGCGGTCGATCCCTATGTCTTCAATCCGGCGTCCCGGCTCCAGCCCCATGTACTGTAGGGCAAGTTCCGCCGCCCTGCGGTCGTTCTCCTGCAAGCCTTTCACCTCCGGCACGCGACCCGTCACGGGAGCCACCATACCCGGATTTGTTCCCCAGGTCACAAATGGGCAAAGCTGCGCCGCATCAATCTCGACCACCTTGTCGAACCTGGCATCCGAATCCGTAGGCAAGCTACGCCACTCGGCAACTGCCTTATCCCACTCTGCGTCCCGCGGCGCGAACCGCTTTCCTTTTACATATGAGATGGTCGTCTCGTCGGGAGCCACCATGCCCGCGCGGGCACCCGCTTCGATGCTCATATTGCACAAGGTCATTCGGGCTTCCATCGAGAGCGCGCGCACGGCTCCGCCGGCATATTCGATTACGTGGCCCGTTGCGCCGTCAGTGCCGATCTGCCCGATGATGCCGAGCGCCAGATCCTTTGCTGTCACCCCATCGGGCAATTGGCCGCGCACATCGATCTTCATCGTCTTCGGTTTCTGCTGCGCCAGGCACTGTGTCGCGAGCACATGCTCCACCTCTGAGGTTCCGATGCCGAATGCCAGCGCTCCGAATGCCCCATGAGTTGAGGTGTGGCTATCGCCGCACACGATCGTCATCCCAGGCTGCGTCAGTCCCAATTCCGGCCCGATCACATGCACGATTCCCTGCTCGGCGGAATCCATGTCAAATAACCGCACGCCAAATTCTTTGCAGTTCGCCTGCAGCGCCGCAATTTGCTTGGCCGCGATCAGGTCCGTGATCGGCGTCCCGCGCGGCTCGGTGGGAATGTTGTGATCGACTGTAGCCACCGTGCGCGCCGGCTGCCGCACCTTGCGTCCCGCCGCCCGCAATCCGTCAAATGCCTGAGGCGACGTCACCTCGTGCACCAAATGCAAGTCGATATAAAGGATGGGCGATCGCCCCGCCGGTTGAGCCACCAGGTGCGCCTGCCAGATTTTCTCGAACAACGTCCGCGCTGCTGTCATAAATTCCAGTGAAATAAGGGGTAATTGCTAGTTTTTCACAGCGCGGCAAAGTGGGCAAGAGGCCCGTAAATTGCACCTACAGAGCCTCCTCCATCTCCTTCTTTGAGATACCTGAAATGCCTGATCGATTCGCCTTCCTGACGCTACTAGGCTGACCCCTAGAGAGAACAGATTTCGAATCGTGCTCGGGTTTAATTTCATGGCTACCAACATCCACAACGGTCGCAATATTGCAGAAGTTCTCACGGATATCAAGGAAGAGCTGAAGGAGTTTGTCCAGACTCGCGTCGCGATGCTCAAAGCTGAGGTGCAGGAAAAGGTACAAACCATAAAGACCGCTGCTCCGCTCGCAGTCCTCGCCCTGGTTCTGCTGGGAACAGCCTATCTCCTCTTCACTTTAGCGCTGGTTGCACTGGTTATGGCATTTCTGCCCGACAACCAGTACCGCTGGTGCATTGCGTTTGCAGCGATCGCGGTTCTGTGGACGATCATCGGCGGCATTGCTGCGTATTTCGCAAAACGCGAACTCGAAGTAAAAGGCCTGCTTCCGAAGAGAACTATCGAGGTCCTCAAGGGCGACAAGGTCTGGGTTCAGGCTGAGGTGAAAAATCAGATATGACCACTCAGCCCGTCGAAAACCTCGAACTGCGCGCGATCGAACAGCGCAACCAGCTTCATCAAAGCACGGCGGAGTTGAAAGATAAGATTGCGACTGCACGTCAGAAACTGGACCCCTCTACCAATCTCCGGGAACGTTTTTCCACGATCGCGATCGCCGTCTCTGGCCTGGCTTTGCTTGCGGGTTACGCTGCAGGAGCGTTGGTTCTGCGCCGCTAATCGACTACTTATTTTCGGAGCCTCAATCCATGCCTATGCTCAACAGTATTACGAAGGTCGCGGCGAAACCGCTGCCGCGCATGATTTCTCCCAAAGCCCATGCCATCCTTGACTACGTCATAGCGGGCACATTTTTTGCCACCGCGGGTTGGTTCTGGCGGCACAACAAGCGGGCCGCCATTGGCTCTCTTCTATGCGGAAGCGCCAGGCTGGCCGTAAGTCTGCTCACGGATTATCCCGGCGGCGTTCGCAAGGTGATCCATTTCCCGGCCCGTCGCGAAATTGACCTCGGCATCGCCGCCATGGTCGCGACCATGCCCGAGTTCCTCGGCTTCAAAGACGAGCCGCAGAAAAAATTCTTCATCACCCAAGGTGTGCTGATCACCGCCGCCAACGAGCTTACCCAATTCCCCGAATCGCGCCGTCGGGCTAAGGAGCGCACAAGAGCAGCCTAGTCCCATGCCCTCGCTCTGGAAATTCGGCGGCCTCACCCCGCTGAAGCTGACCCAACTCGTCGTCAAGAAGATTGGGACCGATGAACTCTCCACCCGCTCGGCCTCGCTGTCATACTATTTTCTGCTCGCACTCTTCCCGATGCTTCTGTTCCTTGTCTCCCTTGTCGCCGTAATTGCCGGACCCGGTTCTCAATTGCGCGAGACCTTAGTCTCCGCGCTCGGGAACCTCGCCCCCGGGTCGGCGTCGAGCCTGGTTCACAAAGTCGTGGACCAGACGTTCAAAGCCAGCGGAGGAATCAAGATGGCGGCCGGCATCCTCGGCGCTCTCTGGTCCGCTTCCGGCGGCATGAGTGCAGTGATCACATCGTTGAACGTCATTTACCAAGTGAAAGAAACTCGGCCTTGGTGGAAGCAGAAACTCACGATCGTGGGTCTGACGCTTTCTTTGGCCGCGCTTATCCTCATTGCTCTCGTTCTGGTGCTCTATGGCGGCAAGATCGGTGTTGCTATTGCGTCTCACGCCGGATTGGGAGACGTCTTTCGGATAGCCTGGAACATACTGCAATGGCCAGTCACAATTTTCGCGATGCTTCTCTCTTATTCGCTGATCTACTACTTCGGCCCGAATCTCGAAGAGCGTCACTGGTATTGGGTCACGCCCGGAGCTGCCGCCGGCGTCGCAATTTGGTTGCTCGCCTCCATCGGATTTCGCATTTACTTGCACTTCTTCAATAGCTACAGCGCGACCTACGGCTCGCTGGGCGCCGCGGTAATTCTCATGCTCTGGTTGTACATCACGGGATTCGCCATTCTGATCGGAGGCGAAGTGAACTGGATCATCGAAAACGAAGATAAGAAAGCGGCCGAACTCGAGACCAAGAAACGTACCATCATGCAACGCCTCAGCGCCGCCTGACGCTGAATCCGGTGGGAAGCCCCTTGCCCCCATTTGCCGCAGCGCCTTTTCAACGTCCGAGCGGCTTAGCCTACAATCGCTCTCATGGAGAAGAAGATCTTCTGGATGATCTTCGCGATCCTCGGCCTCTTGGCCGATTTTTTGCTGCCCTTCTGGTGGGCAGTGGCCGCAACCATTCCCATTCTCTTTATCGCCTGGTGGATCGTCTACCGCAGTGACTGGTTCTAGGCTAACGGTCTCTGGACGCCCTTTGGTCAGGTCTTTTAGGGGCAGTTTCGGCGGGGCAGATCACTTGCCACGAATGGCAACGCACTAGGCCAACTCCTCACTCCGCGCGCGTAATCGCCCCCTGTGATGCCGACGACACCAAAGCTGCATATTTCGCAAACACGCCCGTGCGATACCGCGGCTCCGGCGCCTTCCACTGCGCCATGCGCTGCCGCAGCACGTCATCGGTCACCTCAACCTCCAGCACGCGCTTGCGAACATCGAACCGAATCATATCTCCATCTCGAACCCCCGCAATTGGTCCTCCGCGCGCCGCTTCAGGAGAAACATGCCCCGCCATCAGGCCCCGAGTTGCACCGCTGAAGCGCCCGTCCGTTAACAGCGCCACGGACTCACCGAGCCCCTCTCCCACAATCGCGGCGGTTACGCCCAGCATTTCGCGCATTCCCGGACCACCCTTTGGCCCTTCGTTGCGGATCACCACCACATCTCCGGGCTTAATCTTTTTCGCCGTGACCGCGGCCATGGCATCCTCTTCCGACTCGAAAACGCGAGCCGGACCGCGTTGCTCCAGCCGTTCATGCCCGCTGATCTTGGCCACGCACCCTTCCGGCGCAAGATTTCCCCTCAGAATTACCAGCCCGCCTGTTGCTTTCAGGGGCGTGTTTAGCGGCGCAATCACTTCCTGCTTAGCGCTTTCCACGGCACGCTCCGCCTCCGCGGAGATCGTCTGTCCCGTTACCGTCTTTGCGGACCCATGCAGGAACTTTCCATCCATCATTCGTTTCGCCAGCAAGCGGATGCCTCCCGCTCTATGCATATCCGCAGCCACGAATCTGCCGGATGGTTTGAGGTCGGCCAGCACCGGCGTCCGCTCGCTCACGGTCTGGAAATCGTCAATCTCCAGCGGAACCCCGGCCTCACGGGCAATCGCCAGCAGATGAAGGACCGCATTTGTCGATCCGCCTGTCGCCGCTACGGACGCAATCGCATTCTCGAGCGCCTCGCGCGTGACGATGTCGCGCGGTTTCAGACCTTTCTGCAGCACGTTCATCACGATCTGGCCGCAATCGAACGAGACCTGATCTTTCTGCGAATCCATTGCCGGCACGCTGTTGAATCCCATCGGTGACAGGCCGATCATCTCCATCACCGTCGACATCGTGTTCGCCGTGTATTGCCCCCCGCACGCGCCCGCTGCCGGGCAGGCCACGTCCTCCAGTTCCTTCAATTCCTTGTCGCTCATCTTGCCCGCGACGTTTGCGCCGATCGCTTCATACACATCCTGAATCGTCACGTCTTTCCCGCGATAGCTACCCGGTGCAATCGTTCCTCCGTACAGCACCACGCCGGGAAGATTCATGCGCACCAATGCCATAGCGCCGGCCGGTATCGTCTTGTCGCAGCCAACCACGCACACCACCGCGTCGAACATCTGCCCGCGGCACACCAGTTCGATCGAGTCGGCGATCACTTCACGGCTCACCAGCGATGCTCGCATGCCTTCCGTGCCCATCGTCTCGCCGTCAGAGATCGCGATCGTATTGAACTCCATGGGCGTGCCCCCGGCCGCGCGAATACCTTCCTTCACCTTCGCCGACAAGCGGCGCAGATGAAAGTTGCACGGCATAGTTTCGATCCACGTATTGGCCACACCAATTAGAGGACGGCTGAGGTCGGCATCGGTATATCCCACGGCCTTGAACATCGAACGCGCGCCCGCGCGATCGCGTCCTTCTGTAATTCCACGGCTGATATGTTTGAGATCCATGGCAGAAAGATTACAGGACAGTGGCGAATCTGTGAACTGCGATGGAACTGGTTCTAAGTTTCAAGACTCACGAATCGGCTGAAATTCCTGGAAACCTTGAAACTCTGAAACTTGAAACTTGCCTGCACAAAAACGGGGAACCCGCTTTGCAGGTTCCCCAGTTGCATGACGTTTGCCCAGGGTCGTCATGCTTGCCCAGCCACAAACTTGCTTCTACGCTCGCGCCGCGCTTCGCGACTCTTCGAGCGCCACGCCTGCCGGCGGATGATGCGAGGTCCATGCGTCGGCATGCGCCACGCCCGGGCCCACATGAATCACATCCGCAATCGAATACCACTCCCGGTACAGTTGCCCCACCTGCTTATGATTCACGTCCAGCGCGACCGTGACCTGATGATCCCGTTCGGCGGCCTGAGCCACCACGGAAGGCAAATCCAGCCCCCGCCGAGAGGCCGCATTCAGAATCCGCATCAACGTCCCCTGCGTATTGCGATACCGAATTAGAAATTGCATGTTGTGCTCCCAGGCTTAAACTTTCGATCGCAGATTGCGGATTTCAGATTGATCGCCAACTGTATAGTTTTACAATCTGCAATCTGAAATCTACACTCTGCAATCCTCGTTACTTCTCCTCCAACAACATCTCGGATAGCGCCGCCCCGGCCGGCACCATCGGGAAAACATTCGCTTCCGGCGCGCAATCGAACACCAGCAACTCCGGCTCTGAAGACCGCAAGAACCGATCGATCTGATCGCCCGTCTCCTCCGACACAGGAAACTCCCGCATGGCGTCTTCTTTCATCCGGAAAGCGTGAATCTTGTACGCCTTCGCAATCTCCACAAAGTCCGGGTTGTCGCTCAAGTCCGTCTCGGCATAGTTGCGCTCATAGAACAGCTGCTGCCACTGCCGGACCATCCCCAGATACTTGTTATCTATGATGACCATCTTCACCGGCAGCCCGAGCCGATGCACGGTGGCGAGCTCCTGGATGTTCATCTGAAATCCGCCATCGCCCGAAACGCAGAGCACGCAGGTTTCCGGCTTAGCAAGCTGCACGCCTACGGCCGCCGGCAGGGCGAAGCCCATCGCGCCTAATCCTCCGGAAGTAATAAATCCCCGCGGTGAGGCCGAACGATAGCGCTGCGCCGCCCACATCTGGTGCTGTCCCACATCGGCCAGAACGACGTTGTCCTGTGGCAGGCGGCTGAAAAGCTCGTCCAGAAAACGAATGGTCGGCTGCGCCAGCCCACGCGGATCCAGTTCAGCCCGCTCTTCTCCGCACGCCACCTTGCGCCAGCCTGAAAAATCAGGCGCCTTGTGCCGCCGCAACTCCGCCTGAAACGCCGGGATCGTATCGGCCAGATTCCCAATCACCGGCAGATCGCACGGACGCACGCGATCGAGCTGCGCCGGATCGATTTCAAAGTGAACAATCTTGGCGTGCGGCGCGAACCGCGTCGGATCTCCAGTAACGCGGTCATCCAGCCGCGCCCCGAAAACCAGGAGCAAGTCGGTTTCGTGCAGCGCCATGTTTGCCGCGCGCGTCCCGTGCATGCCCACCATGCCCAGGTAGTAAGGCGCCTCAGGCTGCACGGCACCAAGCCCGTGAACAGTGGCGAACGTCGGAATATTCAAATCATCGAGTAGCCGCCGCAACTCCGGCACCGCTCCCGAAAGCTTTGCGCCGGCGCCGACCAGCGCCACCGGTTTGGCCGACTGTCCCAGCAAAGCCACAACCGTATCTGTAAATCCGCCCTCTGCTTTCGCATCCACCGGTCGCGCGTGCGGCGTAAATTGCACCGGACCGGAGAATTCCTTTTTCGCTTTCAGCATGTCGGTGGGGATATCAATGACCACCGGCCCCGGACGCCCGCTGCGCGCCCAGTGAAATCCTTCGGCGATCACCTCGGGGATCTCATCCAGCGTGCGTACCAGGCGGCTCCATTTCGTCAGCGAAAGCGTGACCCCGAAAACGTCCGTCTCCTGGAAGGCGTCGGTACCGATCAATGCGCTTCGGACCTGCCCCGTGATACAAACCAGAGGCACTGAATCCATCTTCGCGTCCGCAATGCCGGTCACGAGGTTTGTCGCTCCGGGCCCGCTGGTCGCCATCGCCACGCCAACCTTGCCCGTCACCCGCGCGTATCCCTCAGCCGCAAATACCGCACCTTGCTCGTGCCGCGTCAGGATGTGCCGCACTCCGCTGCCCTCGAGCGCATCGTACAGCGGCATGATCGCGCCGCCGGGATAGCCGAACACCAGGTCCACCCCTTCGGCGCGCAGGCACTGCAGAACGATGTCAGCTCCCTTATGCATTCACCACCTGTTTTGTGGATTCTTGCGAAGTCGCTGTCTTCTTGCCTTCTTTGGGAAGCCAACTCATCATGCTTCGCAGCTGCGCCCCCACGATCTCGATCGGATGCTGCTTCTCTTTCTCTCGCAGCTTGTTGAAGTTTGGGCAGCCGGCTTGATTCTCGGCAATCCATTCCTTCGCGAATTTTCCCGACTGTATGTCGGCCAGCGTTTTCTTCATCGCCTCTCGCGTGGCATCTCCGACCACCTGCTCTCCTCGGGTCAGATCGCCGTATTCCGCCGTATTCGAGATGGAGTAACGCATCCGCGCCAATCCGCCTTCGTAGATCAGGTCAACGATGAGCTTTACTTCGTGCAGGCATTCGAAGTAGGCAATTTCCGGCGCGTAGCCGGCTTCGACCAGAGTCTCGAACCCCTTCTTGATCAGCGAAGTCAGCCCGCCGCAAAGGACCGCCTGTTCGCCAAACAGATCGCTCTCGGTCTCTTCCTTGAACGTGGTCTGTAGAACGCCGGCGCGAGTCGAACCGATCCCATGCGCATAGGCTAGTCCCAATTCGTGAGCGCGGCCGCTGGCATCCTGCTGAATCGCGAGCAGAGCCGGCACTCCCCGTCCTTCGCTGTACACCCGTCGCACCAGGTGGCCGGGACTCTTCGGCGCAATCATGATCACATCCACATCGCTCGGCGGGACGATCGCCTTGAAGTGAATGCTGAACCCGTGTGAGAAGCCGAGTACTTTCCCGGGATGCAGATAGGGTTTGATGGACTTTTCGTAGAGAGCAGCCTGGGTCTCATCCGGAGTGAGCACCTGAATCCAGTCCGCGCGCTTGGCTGCCTCATCCGGCGCCACGACCACCATGCCATCGGCGCGCGCCTGCTGTGCGCTTTGCCGGTTGAGGTCGAGACCTACGATGACTTTGTGTCCGCTGTCGCGAAGATTCTGGGCTTGGGCGTGGCCCTGGCTGCCGTAGCCAAGGATGGCGATCGTCTTGCCCTTTAATGTTTCGGGCTTAGCGTCGCGTTCGTAAAAAATAGTAACCACTATCGTGCTCCTCTCGTTGCGCAAGGGGAGAATCTGGCCCTTGTTTTTTGGGGATGGGACTTAGTGTAACCCCCAAAGGTGGAAACCAGCACTGCCGAAAAACCGACCGGTCGGTCGGTATCTGACGATGCTAACGCGACGATTTTCCGCTGTCAAGAAATACCTAAATCGCGGACTTTCGTTTTGCCCTCATTTCAAAACGGAACAGCTGCTATCTTGCTAATAATCAGCAGCTTAGTGCCTATTGCGAATCCAGATTCAATACTTCGCGTGCATTCAACGGCTTTTCTGTCTTCGAATGCAATACGATTGCGCTGCTCTCGCCGATGTATCTGCAGGAAGGTCCCGACATGCCTGACAAGCGCGCCGCTATCGACAAAAACCACACAGCTGAATCCGCCACCCCAAAGGCGGAAGCCATGAACAAAGTGCCCAAGCCTCTCCGCCTCGGCAAAGACTGCGCCTATGACAACGAGCTCGACCGCTTGCAGATCGAACTCGTGAAATTGCAGGAATGGATCAAAGACAAGGGGCTGCGCGTTGTCGTGCTCTTCGAAGGGCGCGACGCAGCCGGCAAGGGCGGAACCATCAAGCGCATCACGCAATCCCTCAACCCGCGCATTTGTCGGGTTGTCGCCCTGGGCACTCCCACCGAACGTGACAAAACCCAGTGGTACTTCCAACGCTATGTCGCGCACCTGCCCGCCGCAGGAGAAATGGTGTTATTCGACCGCAGTTGGTACAACCGCGCCGGGGTCGAACATGTGATGGGCTTCTGCTCCGAGACCGAATACGTCGAATTCCTGCACAGCTGCCCCGAATTCGAGCGCATGCTGGTCCGCTCCGGCATCAGCCTGATCAAATATTGGTTCTCCGTAAGCGACGAAGAGCAGGAACGACGCTTCCAAGACCGCATGAACGATCCCACCAAGCGTTGGAAGCTTAGCCCCATGGATCTCGAATCCCGCCGGCGTTGGGCCGAATATTCCCGGGCCAAGGACGAAATGTTCGCCGTCACCGACATCAAGCAAGCGCCCTGGTACGTAGTCAATGCCGAAAACAAGAAATGCGCTCGCCTCAACGTCATCCGCCACCTGCTCTCGTTGATCCCATACAAAGATCAGACCCCGGAGCGCCTCAAGCTGCCGCCCCTCGATAAAACCAAGTACGTCCGCCCGCCCATTCAGGAGCAGAACTTCATTCCCGAAATCTACAGCGCAAGCTGATTGCTACCCTCCCGAATTAAAGCCCAGGCGTCATCCCGAACGCTGGCGAAGTTCAGCCAGAGGAGGGATCTCCCAAGACCGTAGTCCTAGTCTCGCAATCTCGCTTCTGCACAGCACCAATCCCGGGCGCGCCCCCATTGGCATTCCAGGCGGCAACTGTTTACCATGTCCCCCGATGACTCGCGAGACTGTGGTCGATTCCCGCCAGGAGATCCTGCGCACCGCCGCCCGCCTTTTCCAACAGCGCGGTTATGACGCCACTTCCATGAACGATGTGGCTGCCGCGCTCAAGCTCAGCAAGGGCGGGCTCTACCACCACTTCCAGAGCAAGGACGAAATTCTGTTCGAGATCATGAATCACGCTATGGATCTCACTCAGGAGCGCGTCCTCACGCCGGTGCGCAACATCGCCGATCCCGAGGAACGCCTGCGCGCCCTGATCCGCCTGCACATCGAAGTCGTGCTCAGCCCGCGCGACCGCGAAATCACCGTCATGCTGCACGAGAATCATCCCCTGCCTCCCGGCTTGCGCAAGCGCATCAACACGCGCAAGAAAGATTATGTTCATTTTGTAGAGAGCTTGATGGCCGAGGTACAACGCTCCCGCCGCGCCAAGGGAGCCGTGAGCCCTCGTGCCGCAGCTTTCGCGTTGCTGGGGATGATCAACTGGATTTACCAGTGGTATAAGCCCGAAGGAGAACTACAGACCCACAACCTGGTACCGCAATTCACCGATCTCGTCTTCGGAGGAATTCTCGCGTGAAAGCTGTGTTCGCCAATGTCGACGAGATTGAGCACCAACGCGCCGATAGCGGGAAGCTCTACCGGGAATTTTTACGAGTGTCCTCGATGAGCGCCGGCTTGTACGTGCTACCCGCCGGAGCTACCGAATCCGCAGCGTCCCCACCACGAAGACGAGATGTACTACGTAATTCGAGGCCGAGCGCGTTTTCGGGCGGGAAAGCAGGACCAGGAAGTTTCGGCCGGGACAGTGCTGTTCGTTGCTGCGGAACTGGATCACAGATTCCACGACATAGTCGAGGAACTGGCGGTACTGGTCTTCTTCGCCCCTGCAGAAACTTAAAAAATCTCTGCGTGCTCTGCGGGAGGTTCTCAGCGTCCTCTGCGGTTAAGATTTTACGACCTGTGTTCGTGCGGCGCGCTATTTGTGCGGCGGTATCCAGTAGACCTCTTCCTTGATCGACTTCTTATCGGTGAATCCGCGCCTTTTCAGAATGGCCTTGCTGTGCTCGATCATCTCCGGATGCCCGCACAAATAAGCAACCGTATTGCTCGGGTCCAATTCCCAATGATCGGCGTATTTCCGCAGAATGTCGTCTGCCCGCCCTATCTCCCCCGGCCAGTCCTCGTGATCCCACGGACGGCTCACCGTCGGCACATACTTGAACCACGGCAGTTCCTTATCAAACTGCGCCAACTCCTCCCGGTAGCCGAACTCCCACGGACGGCTCGCCCCATTGAGCAGGTAAAGATTGTGTGTTCCGTCGAAGCGCCCCTCTTTCCACTCCTTCGATAACGTGCGCACATAGCTCACAAACGGAGCGACCCCCGTTACAGTCGAGACGAGCAGATGGTTCTTCCGCCCATTCTGCGTATCGAGCGAGAACTTCCCTTTCGGAATCTTCCGCATCAGCAGCTGATCGCCGGGCTGCAATTTGTGCAACAGCGGCGTGAGCGCTCCTTCCGGAACCAACTCAACGAAGAATTCCACTTCATCTTCAGACGGAGACGACACAATCGAATAAGGACGCTCGATCCGCTTGCCGTTGTGTTCCAGTCCCAGACTGGCATACTGCCCTGGGACAAAAGTGAAATCCCCGCTGCTGCGGACCCGGAACATCCACAGGTCGGGAGCAAAGTCCACGCGCCGGGTGACCTGTGCGCGGTAGAACTTTTCTTCCAGAATCGTTACTGGCCTGGCTGTACTCATCTGAAATGATTTCGAAACAAATGCCGCTACATCCAGTGAACTGGACGAGATTCTTAGCCCTCTAATGATTTGGATGTCGGATCAGAGATCCCGGACTCTACTCTGCACGTTAGGCTCCATCCGAACACTCACGCCGTCCGGTTGAGTTGCAATATCCTAGCCGGAAGCCGCTGCCATGGGAAGCACTTTTCGCAACCCGGCATGCAGAGGCATTCATGACTGGCCCGAGCGGGCACAGTTTCCTCAATTTGCGGGTCAGTGAACCTCTGACGACGCTTCCTCAGTCGCCAACTGTTCCAGCACGCTGCGTAGCGATCGCAGTACGTCCTCGGCCGCGCCAGCTTTCAATCCGAATTTCAACATGCCATCCGGCGTGAAGTTGGCCCCGCGCTGCGCCGACACAAATCGGGCCAAGTGCTCAGGATCAACCGCGGCATTCTGTCGGAACTTGAACGTCACCGCGTCGCGCTTGCGTTCGATCGCGTTCACTCCCACCCGCATGCACAATAATTTCAGTGAAGCATAATCCAGCAGGTTGCGCACCGCAGGCGGTGGCGGGCCATAGCGATCTTCCAATTCCGCCGCCACATCCGCCAGCTGCGATTCGGCTTCGACTCCAGCCACGCGCTTGTACATTCGCAGCCGCTGATTTTCTTCCGGGATATATTCCGCCGGAATCCGGATATTGAGGCCCAGGTTGAGTTGCGTTTCAGCCTCGTCGGGCGCGGCTTCCCCTTTCATCTCGCGAACCGCGCGATCGAGCATTTGCGTATAAAGTTCGAAGCCCACCGCTTCGATGTGCCCGCTCTGCTCGCCCCCAAGAAGATTCCCCGCTCCTCGCAACTCCAGGTCCAGTGCGGCGATTTTGAATCCCGCGCCCAGGTCGGAAAATTCTTTCAGGGCCGCCAGCCTGCGCCGTGCGATCGGAGTGAGTTCAATCTCTCGAGGGATTAATAAATACGCGTACGCCCGCCGGTTTGACCGGCCCACTCGCCCGCGCAGTTGATAAAGCTCCGACAGTCCCAGCCGGTCCGCCCGGTTGATCAGAATCGTGTTGCACAGCGGAATGTCGAGCCCATTCTCGATGATCGTAGTCGCCACCAGTATGTCGGCTTCGTGATGCATGAATTGCAGCATCACTTTTTCCAGCTCCACCTCTCCCATCTGCCCGTGCCCGACCGCGATCCGCGCCTTCGGTACAAGTTCCTGCAACTTCGCCGCAATCTCCCAAATGCTCTCCACGCGGTTGTGAACGAAGTAAACCTGCCCCCCACGTTCCAGTTCCTGCTCAATCGCCGACTGGATCAGCTTGTCATCCCAACTCGCGACCACGGTTTGAATCGCCATGCGGTCTTTGGGCGGCGTCTCGATCACGCTCATGTCGCGCAGTCCGACCAGAGACATGTGCAGCGTCCGCGGAATCGGCGTCGCTGACATGGTGAGCACGTCCACCTGCTTCCGCATCTGCTTGATGCGCTCTTTATGGCGCACGCCGAAGCGCTGCTCTTCGTCCACGATCAGCAGTCCCAGATCGGCGAACTTAAGGTCCTTCGACAGGATTCGGTGGGTGCCGATGAGGATGTCGATCTTCCCCGACTCCGTCTTCTGCAGAATTTCTTTCTGCTGTTTCGGATTGCGGAAGCGGCTGATCATCTCGATCGTCACCGGAAACGGCCCGAACCGCTGTTTGAACGTTTCATAATGCTGAAACGCCAGAACTGTCGTCGGCGCCAGCACCGCCACTTGCTTGTTGTCACTGATTGCCTTGAATGCGGCGCGCATCGCCACTTCCGTCTTGCCGTAGCCCACGTCTCCGCACAACAGCCGGTCCATGGGCTGCTGAGACTCCATATCGTGCATCACGTCGCTGATCGCCTGTGCCTGGTCTTCGGTCTCGCTGAATTCAAACGCATCTTCAAACTCGCGCACGAATTCGCTGCCCGCTGGGAAAGCATGCCCCTGCGCCGTCTTTCGTTCGGCATAGAGCTTCAGTAGTTCGTCGGCCATGTCTTTCATGGCCTTGCGCACACGCGCCTTCGTCTTGGTCCAAGCCTGCGTGCCGAGATGACTCAGCGCAGGCTTCGCTCCTTCCGATGACCGGTATTTCTGAATCAAATCGAGCCGCGTGAGAGGTACGTACAAGCGCGCGCCTTCCGCGTACTCCAGCAGCATGAACTCCGCGTTGCCGTCGCCCTGATTGATTTCCTTCAGCCCTTGGTATTGCCCGATCCCGTGCTCGACATGGACGACGTAATCCCCCACCTGCAGGTCGCGAAAATCCGACAGGAACGCCGATACCTTCGATTTTTGGCGCTGCGGCCGCGCCGCCACGGTGTCCGATTCGTCGAACAGATCCCGTGCCCCGAAGATCGCCAGATGCGCCTCAGGCAGCATCACTCCATCGGGCACGTAGGCCTTCGCCAACGTAGTCGTGAGCACCTCGCCCGCGAAGTAGCTCGTTTCATCCGCATAACTCTCGCCGCCGCGCGTGCGGCTGCCCAGCTTGTAGCTCACGTTGTACTCGGTGAAGATGTCCGCGAGCCGCTCAACCTCTCCCGTGTTCGGAACCGAGAACAGCACCTGATTCCCCGCCGCCGTCAGCTTCTTCACCTCTTCCAGCATGGCCGGAACTGCCCCATGGAACCGCGGCGTGGGTTGCGTCAGCAGAGACACCGTTTCCTCTTCCTCGGCGCGCGTGATCCCCAGATGTTCCAGGTCCGCTCCGTTCAGCGTCCCAACCTTCTGCCACCAGTCTTCCGGCGGCAGATAAAGATCGGTCGGCCGCACCAGATTGCCCACTCCGCTGCGCTCGTGCGCCTCCTCCACTCGCGTCCAGAAGCGGTCGAACTCCGTCCGCAGCAGGTCCGGTTCGTCCAGCAGGACTGCCGCGTTCGGCAGCAGATCGAACACCGTCCGGTCCGACCCGGCCACCGGAGCATAAAATTCCCAACCGGGAAACACCGTCACTCCCCCGGCTCGCACCGCCGCTTCCACGATCTCTTCGTTGCCCGTGATGCGTCTGCCCGAAAGCCTGGTATGAATCGCACCCAGCAACTGGTCGCTGACTGGAGTCTCCGTAAGCGGCAGTAGCAGCGCTTCATCAATCGGATTCGACGAGCGCTGCGATGTCGGATCGAATCGCCGGATCGATTCCACCTCGTCCCCAAAAAACTCAACCCGCACCGGGCGTTCGGCCTCGGGCGAGTAGACGTCAAGAATTCCGCCGCGCAGCGCATATTGCCCCGGCATCTCCACCACATCCGCCGACGCATAGCCGACCGTATTCAGGTGCGCTAATAGGTTCTCCAGATCAAACGATTCGCCCCGCCGCAGTGTCCGCGCCAGATCGCTGTAATACTCCGCCGAGCGTTGCAAAATAGCAGTCGCCGCGATCGGAGCCACCACAATCGCAGCCTTTCCGGTCGCAATTTTCCAAAGCGCCGTAGCGCGCTCTTCCTGCAGTTCCGGATGCGGTGAGAGATTCTGGAAGGGAAGCACGTCGCGCGCCGGTAGCGCCACCACGGATTCGGGATCGCACGCCGCCGTCAGCTCGCACAATCCACGCACCACGGGCACGAACTCTTCAGCACCGCGGTTGTCATTGACCACCACGATGAGCGGCCGCTCCGCCGCCCGCCGCAGCAAAACCAGCAGCAAAGCTTTGGCAGTGGGGATCAGGCCAGAGACACGAATGCGCCCCGTGCCCTCCTTGAGGTGGGAGGCTGCACGCGTAAAGCCGGGTAGCAATTCAACGTCCGAGAAGAGTTCGCGGACGAAGGGAAGAAGCATCGCTCTTCAATTTTAGCAGGATCGAGCGCGCCATAAGACCGGCCCCAAGCACGTGAGTCTGAACACGGAACTGTTTTTAGGCTGTCGGGAGCATTGTGAGCCGCTGGCGCGGAATTTCTCAGCGCTCTCCGCTGTTATTCTTAGCGAACTCGGCGTTAAAAAACGGACGCCTGGTAGCTACCCTTCAGCGCCCCGGTTTCCCCTTGACACTCAACTCCGCCTCGCCCGTAACGTCCGCAAACGTAATGTGCAGTGCATGCTGTTTCGCATCATAGGTTGTCTTCAGCGGGTAAGCGCTGCCCGAGAATTTCGCCTGTGCCCGCTCCGAAGGCCAGTCATAGATCACCACTTCCATGAACCTCCACCATGGCACATATGATCCCTCGCGTGGGTGGAACTTGATTTGGGTTCCGCTCGCATCCGACTCGCAACTGAACGCCTGCCGCAGAAATTCCCCGCTCTGATACGCGAACGTATGCCCATCATCCAGATAGATCGATCCACCGCACTGCTCCCCCGGATATACGCGCAGTTCCAGCGGCCCTTTCGGTGTTTCTTCCGTGTTCTGCGTTAACGGCTCCATGGGCAAGATGGTTCCCCCGCGTACGTAAACCGGCATGGTTTCCAGTTGCGGATGAATCTTTCGAGGCTCCGGAAATTTCGCCGCCACATCAGCTTTCGCCACGTCGCCAGTGACAGGTGCGGCCGGCGGCGTAGCGACTTTTTGCCCCGTCCAGAAGTCATACCAACTCGCATTCGGAAACGACACCAGATAATCGTCCATCATCTCCGCAAACGGTGGCGGTGCGATCAGCAGGCTTCGGCCCAGCAGGAATTCCGTCTCCAGGTTGTCGAAGTTCGCTCCCTTGGCGAAGATCTCCGGGAACTCCAGAAAGACGGGGCGCATCAGCGGCAGTCCGGTTCGCGAAGCTTCCTCCGCCAGCGAGTAAAAATACGGCAGCAGCCGGTACCGCGTCTCCACGTAGCGGCGCCGGATCGCCTCCTGCTCCGGCCCGTGCACCCATAATTCCTGCGGCAGAGTGCCCTTGCTCGTGTGATCGCGAAACAAAGGTGAGAAAGCCGCTAATTCCACCCACTTCGTCAGCAGCGCGGGCGGAGGCGATCCGTTGAACCCGCCCACATCCGCGCCCACCCACGAGATCCCGCTCACGCCCAGGTTCAAGACCATCTGCGTCGCCAGCCGCAGATGATTCCAGGTCGCCGAATTATCTCCTGTCCATGTGAACCCGTAGCGTTGCCCTCCGGCATACGTGGCCCGAGTCAGCACGAAGGGCCGCTCGTTCGGCCGCAGCTTCAGCAGGCCCTCGTACGTTGCCCGGACATTTTCCATTCCGAAAACGTTGTGAATCTCGGAATGCGTCGCCGTGCGCGTGCTGAACCCCGGCTCTTCGATGCGATGCACCGTGTTCAGCGGCATCGTCTTTTCCGGAACGTTAAACACTGACGGCTCATTCATGTCATTCCAGAATCCCGCCACGCCATCGTTCACAAACTCGCGGTACAACCCGCCCCACCAATCGCGAGTTTGCGCGCGAGTGAAATCTGGAAACACCGCCGGCCCTGGCCACACCGCTCCGACAAACTCGCTGCCATCCGGATTCTTCACAAAGTGATCGCCCGCGTGCCCCGTGTCGTACGGCATGTATCCCTGATTCGGCAGATGAGCGATATGCAGATCGGTAATGTTGACCAGGTGAAAATGCTGCTTGCGCAAATCGGAAACCAGCCCTGGGAAGTTCGGAAACGTCTCCGGATTCACCGTGAATGGCCGGTTCTTGTACTGGTAGTCGATATCAAGATACACGGCGTCGGAAGGAATGGCGTCCGCGCGCAGGCGGTTGGCAATTTCTCGCAGCTTCGACTCCGGCGTGTAGCTGTATCGCGACTGCTGAAATCCCAGTGCCCACAGCGGCGGCAGCGGAGGCGTTCCCGTCAGGTACGCGTAGCCTTCGAGCGCCTGCTTCGGCGTCGGACCATAGATGAAGTAGTAATCCAGCGGACCGCCTTCGGCCCCAAACCCGATTGCGTCCCGCGCCTGCTTGCCGAAGTCAAACCATGTCCGCCAGGTATTATCGAGAAAAATTCCGTAGCTGCTCGTCCCGTTGATTGCGAGAAAAAATGGAATGCTCTTGTAGATGGGATCCACCGACTCCTGCGGCCCGATATCGGTGTTCCACAGCGTGTACGCCTGATTCCTGCGATCGAACGAACCTGTCTTATCGCCCAGGCCGAAGTAGTGCTCGTCCTCGGGCATCTGCTTGTACACGGAGAATCCACCCTGCTGAAATCTCGTTGGCCGTCCCACCGCGTCGGCACAAATGATGGTCCCCGAGCGATCGCGAATCACCAGCCGCAACGGATTGCGCTCCACCCGGACATCTAGTGCAGCGGTATGAAAGCCGACCGCACCCGAATCCTGCTCGGACTGCGCCTCGACCGACTTCCCCCGCGCATCCGCCAACACAGCCCACGATGCATCTTCCGGCAGCGTACTCGTAGGACCGATGCGCACGCGAATAATGTCATCCCGCATCGCAGTGATGCGCAAAATCGCTGCCCCCGCCTGAATCTGCACACCGTCTTTCAGCGGCTCGAAGCCCGTGACGCTATCGAGCGCAACTGCATCCTTCGATGCGCTCTCATTTTGTGCAGATAGCGGGATGGGCACGGCCAGTGCGGTCAACAGCCAGACAATCCCCAACCAACGCGAGCAGGGCATGAGGCAACTCTTTCCGGAAACAATTTTGCTTTCTTCGGTTGCAACATCATACCAACCGCAACCGAATTGGCCGCGGTTCGTCGCGCCGGCATCCTGCCGGCTGTCGCGCGGGTGTCTCGCCCGCGCCGTCTCGATCGCTTCGATTCTGTAGTATCCTCTCCCTCACCTCAGGAGACTCTCTTCCATGCACTCAACTGCTCAAGCGGTTTCCATCTCCAGAGCGGCACTGTGGACCGGGCGCGTGATGAGCGCCCTTCCCGTCCTGCTGATCCTGTTCGGCAGCATCATGAAGCTGATCCGCCATCCTTCGGTCATCGACGGCTTTGCCCGCGCAGGCCTTCCTCCGCGACTCATCATCCCGGTGGGTCTCATTGAACTGGTTTGTGTGGTGGTCTACGTCGTACCGCGCACGTCCGTCCTCGGCGCCATTCTGATGACTGGACTCCTCGGCGGTGCCACTCTCACTACCCTGCGCGTGGGCGATCCCACCTTCCCCATGCCGGTCATTCTAGGAATGCTCGCATGGGGTGGCCTTTACCTCCGAGATCGGCGTCTACGTCAACTGATTCCACTGCGTGAGCCCCCGCAAAGTGTCTAGCGGGCGTTAAGCGAGGACTCCCCCGCTCGAAAGATTGATCAATAGAAGGAGTTTTGTAGGATCCATCCAGATTATTCGTATCGCCACTCAGCCCCGAAGCAGTGGACGGGTCAGGCACGTGGGGCCGCCACTGCCGTTGATGCAGATCTCGCTGCCCCCAAACGTGCGCACGTCGAATCCCGCTTCCCGAAGTCGCTGATTCGTCTTGCGGTTCTCTTCGATCGCCAGTAACCGTCCCGATCCCAAAGCGAGAACGTTGCAAGCCAGCGTATCGCGCTCCGTATACTCGATCTCAATCATTCGAAACCCGCGGGCCTTGAGCAATTCCACCGTTTCCACCGCGAGCCACGGCAGATCCACCAGAGCCGTCTGATCGTCGAGCAGGCTGATCAGTGACATCAAATGCAGGCAAGCCGAGGGCCCCGGGCCGTAAGGCAGCGGTGCCGAGATCACTTCAACGCCCTTGGGCGCGAGAAGTTCGCGCATCTGCTCGATCCCTGCCGCATTTGTGCGATACCCGTTTCCAATCAGCAGCGTCTTCGCATCCAGCCACACGATGTCTCCAGCTTCGGTGCTGCCCGGTGCCTTGATCGCGCCCAGCGTCGGCATGCCGAAACCTTCACACGCCGACCTATGGTGCGCGGCCTCGGCGACGCGGTTCGGCTTTCCCGGCCGCATCAGGATCAATCCATAATCGGTGGCGAACGAAGCATCGTGCGCATAAACGGCATCTAGCGAAACTTCCGCCGCGCCGGGCATCTCCAGCAGCTCAGCCCCACTCGCAGCGAGTTCGCGGCACAAAGAATCGTGTTGCACCTGGGCTTGCGCGTACTCCGGCGCGTGATGAAATCCCAATTCACGCCAGCGCCCAACGCGTGCGGGATCATTCCATCCCGCTGTGCTCGGCGAGCACACCATCACCCGCTGCAGCGGACCGACCATGGAATGTCCGTTGAATGCCACGCCAGTTTGGGGAATTGTGGACAGAAGCGCCTCCGGCACACGCGCACTAACAGCAACGATTGTAAGTCAGGAAAGGGCTTGGTTGGAAACGCCGCCGCGATTGCAGATTGGAGAGGCTCCGGCTTAGACCGTTAAGCGCGCACTTCCTCTTCGTCGCGGTTTGCGAACGACACGTGATCCTCGGATGCCGGCAACAGGTCGCGCACGGCATTCTTGTCTTTGCCGTGCCCACGCTTGCTCAGCCAGCTTTTCAGTTGCTTGCGCGTGGCCGGCGCCAGTTTGGAGAAAAACAATCCCGCGCGGCCTTGATCGCTGGCCCAGATCACATCGGCGTGACCGTGCAGCGTGACATCCGTACCCGGCAATACGCAGCGGAACGGCAGGTTCGAGCTCATCGGCACCGGTTCGGTCGCCTGCAGGGCGAGACCGTGCTCGCCAATGTCGATGCTGACTCCGGCGATCGTGCCGCTTTCGACTTCGAGATACACCAGAGTCTTCACATCGTAACGCTGCGACCGGCGTTGATTCGTCTTCCCCGCTTTGCGCCCCGGCTTCAATGCATCTTTCAGCACCTCAGGAGCCAGCGGCTTGTAAAGGATGCGGTTCGCGCCCGACACAAACGCCTGCCCCGTGCCCGGCCAGGCCCGGCTGGCGATCGCCAGCAGCGCCGGCTTTTGTGCCGGTGGCAAGAGAGCCGCCATGCGGATCACTTCTTCGGCGCCAACAAGATCGAAGTCCACGATCAATGCGGACGACTTGCCGGTCATGACCGATTCGAGCGCTTCCTGCTGGGACTGGCAGTTTTTCAGCTCCATTCCAAGGTGGTCCAGCGTGGCTTGCAAGCTCTGGATCGATCGTTTGTCCTGACACAGCACGGCTGCAGACTGGCGCATGCCCATAACCTACGGGCCCCGGCTAAACCGGTAAATGTCACAGGAGTAATCCGCTGCCGGGTTACTGAAGCACTCTGTAAATGCCGGAAAGCATTGCCTTTATTCGTCACAAGGAAGGCAAAAACCCTGCGACTGCTATAATCGGGGATTGCGCCTATGAGCACGAAGCGACTGATTCGATCCACGACGGTTTTGTCGGTTCGCCGCGACGGACATGTGGTGCTGGCGGGCGACGGCCAAGTCACCTTGGGCGAGTCGGTGATCAAGCACTCCGCCAAGAAGATTCGCCGCCTCTACAACGACAAGATTGTCGCCGGGTTCGCCGGCTCGACCGCCGATGCGTTCACCCTTTTCAGCCGCTTCGAAGCCAAGCTGGAGCAGTATCACGGCAATCTTGGTCGCGCCGCCGTCGAACTGGCACGCGATTGGCGAACGGACAAGTTTCTCCGCCATTTGGAGGCCTTGCTGCTGGTGAGCGACAAGGAGCAGACCTATTTGCTCAGCGGCCAGGGCGACGTGATCGAGCCTGACACAGGCATCGCCGCCATTGGCAGCGGTGGGCCTTACGCCCAGGCTGCAGCCCAGGCGCTCGCCGAACACACCCAGCTCTCGGCCCACCAGATCGCCGAGGAAGCTATGAAGATTGCAGGCAAGATGTGCATTTATACCAATGATAAAGTCACCATTGAAGAACTCTAAAAGCCGGCGAGACCTCAAGCTTCTGCGACAACGCCCTGAGGTCCGACGGCTGAGGTCCGAAGTCTGATTTATGGCTATTTACCTTCCCTCTACCGCCGAAGAAGAACAGCTGGCGCTGGATGAACTCACTCCGCGCGAGATCGTTGTTGAACTCGACAAGCATGTGATTGGCCAGAAGGACGCTAAGCGCGCCGTCGCCATCGCGTTGCGCAATCGCACCCGCCGCCAGAAACTGCCCCCCGATCTCGCCGAAGAAATCATTCCCAAAAACATCATCATGATCGGTCCCACAGGCGTGGGTAAAACCGAGATCGCCCGCCGGCTCGCGAAGCTGGCAAATTCGCCGTTCCTGAAAGTGGAGGCTTCGAAGTTCACCGAGGTCGGCTATGTGGGACGCGACGTTGAATCCATGGTGCGCGACCTGGTCGAAATTGCCATCGACAACGTCCGCGAAGAAAAACTGGAAGATGTCGCCGATAAGGCCGAACTCAACGCCGAAGAACGTTTGCTGGATATTCTCCTGCCTCCCTCTCCTCCGCCGCGACCCGATACCACTGCGGGCGGAGTCGTCATCGACGGCAACACTTCCTTGGCTGAGTCGGCAAACCGCACGCGCGAAAAACTTCGGCAGCAGCTGCGTGAGGGCAAGCTTGACGAGCGCATGGTTGAAATCGATGTGCGCGAACGCAACTTCCCCTCCTTCGAGATCCTCACCAACCAGGGCGTCGAAGAGATGGACGTCAACATCAAAGACATGTTGCCCAACATCTTCGGCCAGCGCACTAAAAAGCGGAAGATGAAGGTCAACGAAGCCTTCGAGTACCTGATTCAGGAAGAAGAGCAGCGCCTGATCGACATGGACCAGGTCACGCGGATGGCCATTGACCGCGTCGAGAACTCAGGGATCGTCTTCCTCGACGAGATCGACAAGATCGCCGGACGCGAAGGCGGCCATGGCCCCGACGTTTCGCGCGAAGGCGTGCAGCGCGACATTCTGCCGATCGTCGAAGGCACCACGGTCAACACGCGTTACGGCATGGTGCGTACCGACCACATCCTGTTCATCGCCGCGGGCGCATTTCACGTCTCCAAGCCCAGCGACCTGATTCCCGAGCTGCAAGGTCGCTTCCCGATTCGTGTCGAGTTGCAGTCGCTCACCATGGAAGACTTCGTCCGCATTCTCACCGAGCCCAAATCGTCCCTGGTCAAGCAGTACACGGCTTTGCTCGAAACCGAAGGCGTCAAGCTGGAATTCACGCCGCAGGCGCTCGATGAAATCGCCCACTTTGCGTTTCGCGTCAACGAGAGCACCGAAAACATCGGCGCGCGCCGCCTGCATACCATCATGGAGCGGGTGCTCGATGAACTGAGCTTCGAGGCGCCGGAGAAGAAGGGACAGTCGGTCACGGTAGATGCTGATTACGTCCGCAAGATGCTCACCGACATCGTGAAAGATCAGGATCTGTCGCGGTACATTCTGTAAATATCTTCACCCCGGACGTCACACAGAGCCGCAGAGGAATTCCTCAGTGAGCCTCTGTGCCCTCCGTGGTTATCTTTCGAACCCATGAAGACGATAGACCGTTCCCGCCTGAAGTCCCTAATGCAGCGCGAGCAGAAGAAGTTCGTGGATGAGCGTCCGAAATCGAAGGCGCTGTTTGAACGCGCGCGCAACTCGCTGCTGGCCGGAGTGCCCATGAACTGGATGGTGAAGTGGGCCGGCGCCTTTCCTCCCTTCGTCCGCGAGGCGCACGGGGCTCACTTCATCGACGTGGACGGACACCGCTACATCGACTTCTGCCTCGGCGATACCGGCGCGATGACCGGACACTCGCCATCGACCACACTCCAGGCCGCGGAACAGCAGATGCGCCGCGGCATCACCCTGATGCTGCCCGGAGAAGACGCCATCGTGGTAGCGGAGGAATTGCAGAAGCGCTTCCAACTTCCCTACTGGCAGTTCGCCTTGACTGCGACCGATGCCAACCGTTTCTCGATTCGGCTAGCGCGCCAGATCACCGGGCGCCCGAAGATTCTGGTTTACAACTGGTGCTATCACGGCACGGTGGATGAATCTTTCATCACACTCCATCCCGACGGCACTGCGGGACCGCGCCCCGGCAATATTGGCCCACCGGTCAACCCCTCGGTCACCACCAAGGTCGTCGAGTTCAATGACGTCAGTGCTCTGGAAAACGCGTTAGCTCCCGGAGACGTCGCCTGCGTCCTGGCCGAGCCCGCCATGACCAACGTCGGCATCGTGCATCCCCAACCGGGCTATCACAACGCCCTGCGCGAACTCACCCGCAAGCACGGCACGCTGCTGATCATTGATGAGACGCACACGATTTGTGCGGGACCGGGCGGATATACGCGAGCGGAAAATCTCGATCCGGATGTGATCGTGTTCGGCAAGGCCATTGGCGCTGGAATCCCAGGCGCTGCTTATGGCTTCTCGCAGGAGGTTGCCGACCGCATTGTCGCCAAGCAGGAACTGGAAAATTGCGACGTGGGCGGCATCGGCGGCACGCTCGCGGGCAACGCGCTCTCGCTGGCTGCCATGCGGGCTACTCTGAGCAAGGTTCTCACCAAAGAAGCCTTCGATCGCATGATCCCCATGGCCGAGCGCTGGACTGCAGGAGTAGCGCGGGCCGTCGCCGATGCTCAACTGCCCTGGCACGTCACGCGGCTAGGCTGCCGCGCCGAATACATGTTTGGCCCCGAGCCGAAGACCGGCACGCAGGCGCACGATGCCATGGATTTCGAACTCGAACGCTTCATGCATCTCTATGCCATGAACCGCGGAGTCTTGCTGACACCCTTCCACAACATGGCGCTGATGTGCCCGCAGACAGAAAACGAAGACGTGGACCGGCATACACAAATCTTCCGCGAAGCACTAGCCGAACTTGCGTCGAGCAATGAGCAATGAGTTATGAGCTTTGACCGTTGAGTGAGCAGCCAATCTTGCTTCGTGCGCATCACTCATTGCTCATTGCTCATTGCTCATTGCTCATTGCTCATTGCTCATTGCTCATTGCTCATTGCTCATTGCTCATTGCTCACTACAACGGCGACAGTTCATCTTCCTTTTCTTGTTTTCTCCCACCAGCCAGCTTCCGTTCCAGAAACTCACGCGCAAGGTCCTTGCCTCCCAGGCCAAAGGCGATCGCCAAGGCGAGCATGACCGCGCCGAAAACGATCCCGAACGACAGCATCATCGTCTCCTCCGCAACGCCCAGCACCTCGAACATCACGGATAGTGCAAAAACGCTGATGATGATTCGCACGAAAATGCTCAGCAGCCTCGACGACCTCAAATTTGCATTCACTGCGGCCAGCAACGTTGCCCGGGAAAAAAAGCTGGCGGCGAGAGATCCAACAAAAAGAATGACGATGGCAACAAACACGCGAGGCAGGAAAAAGAAGAAGCGCGCAGTGTATTCCTGCAAACCTACAATGCCGAGAACGCTTACTCCCAGGAGAATGAAGCCGACCCAGGCCACCCAGAAGACAAGCCGGCTCAGCAGTTCCGTGGACGAAGGCAACGCCGCCTGGTGCAGCAACTGGGTGGCCCCCGCGCTTTCGGACAGCCGCGAAAATTTCGTGACTCGCAGGATGCTCCGCACCAGAACTTTCAGCAGATAGGCGATTACCCATCCGATGAAGGCAATGATCAGCATTACCACCGCGCGCGGCAGGTAATGGGCGAAGCCTCTGGCCAGTTCTTGCAAGGCTTGGGTCAATTCGGCAATGATGATTTCCCGCATGAGCGCCTCACTTTCTCTCAGCCCAGATTTCGAGCAAGTACGGCTTTAATCGTTCGAACTCAACGCACAAAGACTCCACGTTCTTGTCCACATTCGCCCCGTGGTCACTTTCGTTTTCAAGCAGAAAGGCCAAGGTCCTTCCCCGGTAGAGAGGAACTAGGGCCTGCACGATGTGGTCGCGATTGATAACGGACTTGTGATAAGACGCGGCGAACTCAAACACGGTCTTGGTCCAGATCTCAGAGGGATAGCTGAACTGGCCGATTTCGAGCGCCGCGATTTTTTGCAGTTCGGCAAGCGTCGTGGCAGAAAGAATCGAGCGGAAAACTGGTTCGAGCTGAGCCACACCGGAGGCAAACATCTCGCGTAGCCGCTCCCGGTCTACCCGGACAGGCTCGATCGGGAGCTCTGCTTCCGCGCCCAGAGTGGACACAGGTTCGGACCCGCCAATGCCGGTCCAAAACTCGAGATTGGTATCCATCGCCGAGAACAGAGCGCCCACAGTCCGGCGCATGGCATCGACCAGGTCAGTCGCAGCTCGATCTCCCGGCGGTTTGGTTCCGAGGAAAGACTGCGAGACGCGATATTTTCCTGTGATGGCCGCGATCGTGAGGCGGATCTCGGGGCCGGTTTTACCCCAGTCGTCATTCCAAACTCCGTTCCCCAGAAAATCAGTCGCGAGCCGGCCAGAGACCGCAAACTCAGAAGCGTAGGGCTCCCGGACTCGATATCCATAGATGGCGCGAGTCATGGGATAAAGCAGATTGCGCATCAGGACGCCTTCGTATTTCTGCCTGCTGTAAATAGGCAGAACCAGGTCGGAATTGTCGTACACGGGGCGCACCAGGCGTTGCAGCCAGTCCGGTTCGATCGTGCTCGAATCGGGCGAAACCACGACACAGGCTCGGGCGCGGAGCAAATCGGCGGCGGCAAGGATGGTCCGGAGTGCAGTGCCCGGCTCCGGCGTTGGCGCGTACTGGGTGCTGATGGCGTGCAGCGTCCTCAACGCATATACCTTTGAGGCTCTCCACACGTCGTCAATGGATGCGCCTGTGACCAGATCCGAGGTACCGTCTTGCGATCCGCCATCGGCGTTGAGAATGACGACTCGTTCCCGGGGAAAGCACTTGAGAATGCCTGCCTGAATCGCGCGCACGACCGGCTCGATCGTTTTGGCGTTGTTATAAGACGGAAGGCCGACGAGGATGTCGACTTCGCCGACGTTCATGAGCTGGCGAAGAAAATCATCGGTCAAAAGCGTCTCTTCGGCCAACTCGTCCTCCGGGAGTGTTCGGCTCAGATCTTCGGCGTCAGCCCTTAGAAAATCCAGTCAGTTCAGATGCAGCACATCCGAACCTTACGACGAAGATCCAACAACTGATTCAGATGCGGCGAAGCCGGAACCAGTAAAACTGGTAGGGCCCCATGGTTAAAAGGTAAGGCAGATCGCCGATGCGGGGAAAGATATTCTTCCCGAACATCTCGATCAGGATGTTTCCTTTATAGCGCCGCAGGTCCAGTTCGACGGCTTGCGCGGCGCTGGAGAGATTGTTCACGACCAGGATGATCTCTTTGCCGAGTTGCCGCACGTAGGCCAGCACGCGGTGATTCGCCGGAAACAGAAACTCGATTGACCCTGCACCGAAGACCGGGCTGGAACGGCGAATCCGCATGATGTGCTTCATCCATGAGAGCAAAGAGTTTTCGTTGCGCTTTTGCGACAAAACGTTTACTGCCTGGTATCCATAAACGGGATTGAGTATCGGAGGCGAGTACAGGGCTTCCGGATCGGCGTTCGAAAAACCTCCATTCCAGCCGCCGCTCCACTGCATGGGAGTCCGCACGCCGTTGCGGTCGCCGAGATGGAGATTGTCGCCCATCCCGATCTCATCGCCGTAGTAAATGATCGGAGTGCCAGGCAGCGACATCAACATGCCGTTCATCAATTCAATGCGGCGGCGATCGTTATCGAGCAGCGGGGCCAGGCGACGACGAATCCCCAGGTTCAGCCGCATGGCCTTGTCCCGGGCATAGAGGTCGTACATGTAGTCGCGCTCGATGTCGGTGACCATCTCCAGGGTCAACTCGTCGTGGTTGCGCAGGAAAAGGCACCACTGGCACGAAGCCGGGATCTCCGGCGTCTGCTGCATAATTTCCGTGATCGGCTTGCGGTCCTCCAGCCGCAGGCCCATAAACATTCGCGGCATCAGCGGGAAATGAAATGCCATGTGAAATTCGTCACCATTCCCGAAGTACGGACGAAGATCGGCCGGCCACTGGTTGGCCTCCGCCAGCAGCATGGTGCCGGGAAATTGTTCATCGACTTTCCTGCGGAATTCACGGATGATCTCGTGCGTTTCGGGAAGATTCTCGCAGTTGGTTCCTTCGCGTTCGATCAGATAGGGCACCGCGTCCAACCGGAAGCCATCGACTCCGATCTCCAGCCAGAATTTCATCACCTCCCACATCTCTTCCCGCACGGCGGGATTGTCGTAATTCAGGTCCGGTTGGTGATTGAAGAAGCGGTGCCAGTAATAGGATTTGGAAACCGGATCCCAAGCCCAGTTTGAAAGCTCGGTGTCGAGGAAGATGATTCGGGTCCCACGATAGGCTGTATCGGTTTCGCTCCACACATACCAGTTGCGCTTGGGATTGTCGCGAGAACTGCGAGACTCCTGGAACCACGGATGCTGGTCGGAAGTGTGGTTGGCGACCAACTCAATAACTACGCGAATGCCGCGATCGTGCGCATCGGAGAGAAATTTCTTGAAATCATCGAGTGTGCCGTAACTGGGATGCACCGACCGGTAATCCGCGATGTCGTATCCGTCATCCCGCAATGGCGAGGGAAAGAACGGCATCAACCACATGGCATTTACGCCCAGGTCCTGGATGTAATCGAGCTTTTGCGCGAGCCCCTGAAAGTCGCCGATCCCGTCCCCGTTGCTGTCGCAGTAAGTGCGGACATGGACTTGATAGATGATCGCGTCCTTGTGCCAACCGAGTTCGCGCTTCAACGGCAAACGTTTCCCTCCTCTTTGAAAGCCCGGGCGTCGGGCTGAGTTTATAGGATAGCAGCGCCCCGCGAGCCAGTTTCCTGACGAGTAGGACGGTTCTGGTAGTCTGTTTTCTTCCGCATGAAAATCCTGACAGCCAGGCTGCTGGTTCTGGGCGCTCCGTTGCTCTTCCTCGGATGCGCGACCGTAGCGCCTCCGCAGCCGCCATCGTTGGACTTGCCCAAGCCTCCGACGGATCTCCGGGCTGTGCGCAAGGGGGATCGCGTAATCCTCACTTGGACCGTCCCTACGGTTACGACCGATCGGCAAGCAGCTCGCAATCTTGGCCCCACCCGCATTTGCCGAGGCCTTGGCGAGCTGAAAGAATGTGGCACACCGATCGGCAAGACACCGGGCAGGCTGTCTTCCGGCAAATCAGGCCGGAAGATTGCGGACTCGTACGACGACACGCTTTTGCCCGAGATGCAGAACGATCCGAGTTCGTTCCTCACGTACGCGGTCGAAGTCCCCAACCCAAATGGGCGCTCTGCGGGGCTTTCAAATCAGGTTCGAGTCTCACTGGCGCGGGTCATGCCTCCGCCGGCTGATTTTCAGGCACGCGTGACCGGCCGTGGAATAGAGCTTAGTTGGAAGAGCGAAATTCCGGCAGGCAGCGCGCAGCCGGGGGCTCACTACGAGGTTCGCGTCAACCGCCGCGCCCTCGATGGCAGCGGACAAACCATCGTGGGGCAAGTACCGGCGGGTGGCGAACAGGGCATCACGGATACGAGCATCGAGTGGGAAAAGACCTACGAATATCGCGCCGAAACCGTTACCGTGATCGATCAGGCCAACAAGGCTCCGCTCGAAGTTGAAGGCGACGATACTCCAGCCGTCAAGGTTTATGCCGATGACGTCTTCCCGCCTGCGGTTCCGTCCGGTCTGCAGGCAGTTTTTTCCGGTCCGGGGCAGAAGCCGTTTATTGACCTGGTGTGGGCGCCGGTCACCGACATCGATCTCGCCGGATACAACGTGTATCGTTCCGAAGATGAAACCGCCCCGGTCAAGCTTAATTCTGAGCCGCTTAAGACGCCGGCATACCGCGATTCGAGTGTCAGTTCCAGAAAGCAATATGCCTATTCCGTCACTTCGGTTGACCTTCGCGGCAACGAGAGCGCGCGCTCTGAGCCTGCGAGCGAGAGCGTTCCGTAGCAGCTTTTCCGCTAAGCCTCGCGACGAGAAGCCAAGCAATGTGGTTAGATAGATAGCGATGAAATACTGCCGATTTCAGCTCAATGGACAAGCCCAATACGGACTGGTGGAGTCTGTCGCCGGACGCGAATCGATCGTGCGGATTCTGCTCACGCCGCCAGAGGAAGCGGACGGCGACATGGAAGGATTGCGCAGCCGGCGAATCGAAGCCCTTCCTCTCGAGCAAGCGGTGTTATTGCCTCCAGTGCGTCCCTCGAAAATCGTCTGCATCGGCCGCAACTATCGCGAGCATGCGGCCGAACTGGGGCATGACGTCCCCAAGGAGCCGCTGCTTTTCTTGAAGGCTACCTCTGCGCTGCTGCCGCCCGGCGGAGTTGTCCGCCGGCCCAGGATTTCGCAGCGTGTGGATCATGAGGGCGAACTCGGAGTCGTCATCGGGAAGACTTGCTACCAGCCCGCGGCAGATGCCGATATTAAACAATTCATTCTCGGTTATACGTGCGTAAACGATGTGACCGCGCGCGATCTGCAAAACACCGATGGGCAGTGGAGCCGTGCCAAGGGTTTCGACACATTTTGCCCAGTCGGCCCGCTTGTAACGGACGAGATTGATCCCTGGTCGGGAGTAGGCGTGGAAACTCGAGTCAATGGCGAGGTTCGGCAGCAAGGAAACACGCGGGACTTTATTTTTCCATTGGATGTTTTAATACGCCATATTGCTCAGGCGATGACGCTGTTCCCTGGAGATTTGATCCCGACAGGCACACCCTCCGGCGTCGGTCCCCTGCTCGCAGGAGACAACGTCGAGGTCAGCGTGCAAGGAGTGGGAACGCTGCACAATCCGGTCGCGGATGAATAATTAGTGAATGAACCATCGTGTCGCGATACGACAAATCTGGCAATCCGGTGGATTCCTTAGAAAATTATCCTCGGTCGCGGCGGAATCCACAGATTAATTCTTTCAGTCGGTTGAATTCTCCGCCCCGCCTTCTAAAATCGAAGCTATCCCAACCAGGGAAATAGAGAGCTAAAATGCCGACTCAGTCACAAGAGCAAGAAACTCTCAACGTCAAACTAGTTCACTTCACTAAACAGAACTCCACCGACGAGCCTGTGCAAGTTGCTTTCTCTGTAACCGATGATCAGGGGAAAGAAGAAATTATTACTGGTGAAATTCCATACTCCTACGAACTGTTCCGTGTACTGCAGGAGAATGGATGGTTGAATGTGCGCCGTGGCGTTTCCAGCATTCGCGATACTCGCATGCCGCAACGCCGGACCATGTCTGCCTAATCGAAAATGTATCCTAGCAGCGCCGCTATCATCTTTGCGCTGGAGCCTGACGGCTCCAGCGCATTTAAATTTCCCTTTAGATTAGCTATTTGAGATTTATCGACTGCTCGGACTCACCAAGACTGTTATTGCAGCCGGAAACGTTCGCGAATCAGCCGTTGCAGCCGAGGCTTGTACAGCAGATCAAAGGCGAGTTCCTTGTCGGGGAACATAGCCAGGGCTGCGCGCTTAGCGCCCGCAGCCAGTTCCGAGGCTTCTTCCAAGGTAAGGCTTGAGTCCTGGCTTAGAACCGACATGACCATGCTGATCATCATCTGCAGGCGGCGGATTTTGCGGGCTTCCTCTTCGCGCTCGCGGTGGACGTCGTCCGCCAACGGAAATCTCGGTTCCTTTCCTGCCTGCTGAGGTAAATTCATGGTCTCCCCTTCTTTCCCGTTTACTGCGCCCACAGCTTTTGGATGACGCGAACCGACCCGGCGTTGCGCTCCAGGTTACGGCCATTCTGCCTCAGTGTACGAAGAAAACAACGGCCCGAAAGTGCTGTGTGGGATTACCCCTCCCGAGTACGTCACAACCTTTACGCTCGAAAGCGCAACCAGCCGCGGCAAGCCCAATCAGCGTCCAACGGCACTGTCCACGGAGTAGAATTGGTGTTTCACCCCGTTGTCCGCGACCGGGGCCGAACTACAGATTGGAGAATTCATGCCCGAACCCTTTAATTCCCCTGACTCGAAGCAGCCTCCCGATCCTCACGAGAAACTGGTCAAGGTATTCGATTCGGAGCAGGAGTCGGAGGCCTTGGTAGTCAAGGGACTGCTTGACTCGGCAGGGATCGACAGCGATCTCACCTCAGCATCCCTGGTGCAGGATGCCTTTCCCGGTCTCGGCGGAATGATCATCCTGGTGCGGGAAGAGGATGCGGCAGAGGCCAGAAGAGTAATTGCCGAATCCCAGCCTGGAAGCGGTGACGACGACGAAACCGCAGAATTCCAGATTACTGAAGAGCCGCCACAGAAGGGGTAACTGTCCGGCCGTCCAGATAGAAACTCACCGCTCCATCGAGGTCGGTGCGGTAGACGCGACTTCGTGATTCCGCCAATTCTTCCAGTGTTTCCATTCGCGGCAGTCCAAACGAATTTCCTGATCCCACCGAAATCACCGCAAATTCCGGTTTGACCGCTGCCATCAACTCTGCGGTAGTTGCTTTATTGCTGCCGTGGTGTCCCACTTTAAGCAGATTGGCCCGCGGGTCCTCGACCGCGGCGATCCGCCGTTCCACCTTCTTTTCCGCATCTCCTTCGAGAAGCACGGAAGTATTTCCATAACTTACGCGCAGCACCAGAGAATCGTTGTTCTGCGGATGATCGCCTACCGGCCAATCTCGAGGCGGCGAGACCACGCGGATTCTCGTTCCGCCGAGCTCGAACTCATCGCCCTCCCAGTGATGCACGATTCTTACTCCGAGCATGTGCGCGGTTGCAATCACATCGTCAAGCAAATGACTGGGAGGCTGCAAACCGATCCAGAGTTCATCGGGCCTGAAGTTCTTCAGCACGGCGATCATTCCGCCGATATGGTCAGAGTGGCCATGGCTGACCGCGACGGCATCGAGATGGGAAATTCCTCGTGTCCACAGATAGGGAGAAACCACGTCTTCGCCAAAATCCAGGCGCGAGCCGCCGGGTCCGATGGGGCCTCCCGCATCAATCAAAATTGTGCGGCCTTGCGGGGTGATGAGCAGGGTGGAATCGCCTTCCCCGACATCGATCGAGGTCACTTCGAGCACTCCCGGCCGGGTGCGCTGCCGTTGCGGGACCAAAGCCAGCGCGAACGAGACACCAAGAATTGCGGCAAGTCCGGCTAGAGCAACCGCCGCGCGGCGGCGAGCGGACCACATCGCTAACAGCAGCGCGAGTGCGGCCAAGGCGATCATGAGAGCCGATGGCATGGCCACACGCAGGTCCGCGATTCGCAGCATCCCCAGCCCATGGACGGTGCCCGTAATGCCGTTGAGTGCGATCGCCGTTAATAGAGCGGGCACTTTGGCGAGCCACGGGGAGAGAAATCCCAGGGCTAAAGCGCCGAGCGCCGAGGGCATTAGCAACTGGGTGAGCGGGACCACCACCAGGTTCGCGGGCAGGCCAATCGTTGTGGCGCGATGAAAATAGTAGGCCATCGGCAGCGCAAGCCCCACCTGCAGGACAGCAGAGATGAAGATCAGCTCCCAGCCCGCTAGGAACACGCTCGTGGTCGTACAAACGACTCGGCGCGACCAGGTTGCGCCAATGAAACGCGCGATGCGTCCGGAGATGAACTGCAGATCCACACGAAATTGCGCCACCTGGGGCACAAGCATGGCCGCGTAGTCTGGGGAATCCCAGTTGCGCAGCGCCTGCTTGTAGAGCTGTGAGGTGCGTTGCAGGATTGGTATCCCGATGGCGGCCACGATCAGGACGCACACGAACGTCATCTGGAAACTCGGCGTAAAGACCTGGCGCGGGTCGAGCACGAAAGCGCCAGAGCGGCGGCGCCAATCGCATTGACCATGGCGCGTTCGCGGTAGAGAAGGCGAGTTCCCAGATAGACCGCACACATCAAAGTGGCACGCCATACGGGAGCACCGACGTCGGTAAGAAAGGCGTACCCGACACAAATCGCCAGCGTGAGCACGGTTGCCGGAATGTCGGCAAGCCGGAGGCGGCGCATTGTCCAAAAGACCACGAATGCCAGGATGCTGACGTTCATCCCGGAAACCACCAGAACGTGATACGTGCCCGACCGTTGAAAGTCGGTGCGGGTATCGCGGTCGATGAAGGCCTCTTCGCCGATCACCATGGCGTCAATCAGCGCAGCCTCGTCGGCAGGCCAGAGTTCGTGCACCTTGGCAATAACTTTGCGATGCAAGCGGCTGCGGAGATCCTCCAGCCTGTTCCCATAAAATCCGGGGAGCAGCTCCACATTCTCCAGCTTTGCCGAACCGAGAGCGGCAATGCCACGATCCTCAAGATAGCCTCGATAGTCGAAAGCTCCCGGATTCCGGAAGTTGTGCGGGACGCGCAGCTTGGCGAGGAGCCGAATGCGGTCGCCGTAGTGAAAGGTTGGCATGGCACGAACTGGCGTCAATGATGGTCCGCGGCTGGGGTCTTCCAACATTGAATCCTGCGAAGTCGCCCCGTAAATGCTGAGGCGAATGCCCGAACGGATGCGACTATGCCCGGTCGAACTCTTGATCTCTTCGGCCTCGACGTCCACAACCTGCCTCAGTTCGCCCATATCCGATTGAATCCGGCCGTCGTGGATCACGTGAGCGATGATCTGGAGTTCCTGCCGGTCGGCGTAAGCGTGAATACCGGAATCGAAATGAGAGGAACGAGGCCGCACCTGGATGTGCAGCGCTCCCAATAGGATTAATCCAGCGAAAGCCAGCGCCCAGGCGAACCGTGCTCGGCGCCTGCTGAACCAGGCCGCCGCGCCCATGAATGCGATACCAGCGATAATCCACCAGGATGCCGGTCTCCACGCATACACGCCCGTGGTGATGCCCACTGCATAGGCTACGGCAGCCCAGAGCATGGGCTGGCGCGGCGCCTTCAACTGGAAACATGGCTTCCACGCGACCGAAGAGGCAAGCGCGAGGAGGGCAGGTGGCAAAGGCGTGGCGGATTTCGAAGGCTTGCTTTTAACGCGCCAGATGGACCACGGTTTCAAGGTGGAAGGTTTGCGGAAACAGATCCACTAAGTGCACTTGTTCAATCCGGTAGCCGGACGCAAGCAGCGGCACGAGATCGCGCGCCAGCGTCGCCGGATCGCACGACACATAAATAACGCGTGGCGCGCCCAAGGTCGGCAATCCTCGCGCCACGCGCTCTCCCAGGCCACTTCGAGGGGGGTCCACCACCGCAAGGTCGGGCTTATGAAGAGTATGAGTGAGTACTGCGCCCTTCCCGACTCGCCCCTTGTTCTCGCCACGGGCCAGGTACTGCTCCGTGGTGGCCTGGACTACCTCTCCATTCGAGGTCTGATTGTAAGAAAGATCGTTTGTGGATGTCTGTGACGACTCAACGGAAATGATGTGACGCATGTCACTACCCAGGGCTGTGGAAAAAAGTCCGGCTCCAGCGTAGAGGTCGAGAGCCAGCTCGCCGGATTGGCCCTGGGTAACGATCCGCACCAATTCGTCAATGAGATAGCGGTTAGTCTGGAAGAACGAGCCGGCACTGACCCGGTACGCGGCGTTCTTGGTCTGGTACAGCAAGTGGTCGGCGCCGATGGTCAATAATTTTTCGGGCAAGCCGGATCCAGAAGGACTGCTGCTTCTGAAAACTACGATCCCTATGATTTCCGCTAGAGACGTGCGCAGATCTTCTGCCCATTCTCGAAGAGCTGCACGGCGGGCGCCCTGAGTTGCCGAGACTTCCACCATCACCTGTGAGTCGTCCGCATTGGCGAAGAACTCGACCTCGTGCACGCCTTCCGGCACTTTGTTGGCCCGGCCACTCTGCCGGAGGGCAGCAATGGCTCGATTGATAAGCGGCGAACTGATGGGGCACTGTTCGATCGCCAGCAATTCGTGCGACCCCATCTGGAAGTATCCAGTTTTGAAAGACGGACTCGTCTGCACCTGCAGGCGCGAACGGTTGCGGTAATTCCAGGGGGGCGAGGGATGGACCTCAATCTCAACCGGACCTTCGAGCTTTGCCGTGCGCCGCAAGGTTTCGCGCAGAATTTCTTTCTTGATTTCGAGTTGATGCTCGTAGCTGGCATGCTGATAGTGGCAGCCCCCGCAGGATCCGAAATAGGGGCATCCGGGCTGCACGCGATGCGGGGACGGTTCCAGGATCTGTTCGACGCGGGCGCGAGCGAAGCCGGGCTTCTGCTCGGTCAGTGAGCCCTCGATCTTCTCACCCGTAAGGACGAAAGGAACGAACACTGCCTTCCCGCGTCCGCTCGCGTCGGCGGGAAGGCGGGCCAGTCCTTCGCCGCCGTAGATCAGCTTTTCGATGGTAAGCAGCAACAGGTGATTCTAAATGACGGCTCAGACCGCCCTTCCGGCGGCTGCTCCCGATGCCCAGGCCCACTGGAAGTTGAATCCGCCAAGGTGTCCCGTGACATCGACCACTTCGCCAATGAAATACATCCCGGGAACTTTGCGGGATTCCATGGTTTTGGCTGACAGTTCGCCGGTGTCGACGCCCCCCGCGGTCACCTCAGCCTTTTCGAAACCTTCGGTGCCCGCCGGGACAATGGTCCAGGCGTGTAGTTGCCGCTCGAAGTCGGCAAGAGCTGCATTCGTCCACGACTGCGGGAGATGCAGGTCCAGCCAGCGATCCGCCAGGCGGGTGGGCAGAATTTTTCGCAGCTCCGAGCGCAGCACGTTCTCGGTGCGCCCAGTCTTCGCATCGCGAAAAATCGCTGTTACGTCTTTGCCGGGGGCGAGGTCGATGGTCACAGGCAGCGGTTTCTTCCAGTAGGAAGAAATCTGCAGAATAGCCGGCCCGCTCAGGCCCCGGTGAGTGATCAGCATCTTCTCGCGAAATTGCTGGCTGGCGCAGGAAGCGATAACTTCCGTCGAGACCCCGGTCAGATCGCAGTAACGCGAACGATCTCGCTCCTCGAGCAGCAGCGGAACCAGTCCCGGCCAGGGTTCACGGATTCGAATCCCGAATTTTCGCGCCAGATCGTACCCGAACGACGTCGCGCCGATCTTGGGAATGGACAAACCTCCTGTAGCTACCACCAGCGCAGCCGCACGGAACTCCTCCTGTGAGCCGTGCACGACAAACTCGGTCGCGTGGCTCACATCCTCGATCTTCACGTTCAGATGAATGTCCACTCGGCCGGCGCGGCATTCTTCTTCGAGCATGGCGAGAATATCGCGCGCCGAGCGATCGCAGAACAACTGCCCCAGCGTCTTTTCGTTATACGGAATTTGATGCTTCTCCACCAGCGCGATGAAGTCGGCCGGCGTGTAGCGCGCTAGCGCCGATTTTGCAAAATGCGGATTCGCGCAAAGAAAATTCTCGGGCTGGCAATGAATGTTAGTGAAGTTGCAGCGGCCTCCGCCGGAAATCAGGATCTTCTTCCCTAAACGGTCGGCATGTTCGAGGACGGCGACCCGGCGCCCGCGTTTACCCGCTTCAATGGCGCACATCAGCCCCGCCGCCCCGCCGCCAACTATGATTGCATCGTAGGAGCGGATCACAGGCGATCACATGTAAAACAGGCTGAGACGCGGAAGCCGATGTTTCTCGATCAGGCGCTTGTGGACGTACTGCTTCTGCAATTGATCGATCTGTGCTCCCGACATCTTGCTGCGGTAAGGCGCGAGGTCGCGGTCAGCTTGCGTGCGGATGCTGACGATCTCATCGTCTGAAGTTGAGGCCAGAAGGACAGCAAACAGCTTTTCTTCCAGCACGGTAAGGCGGCGTTCCAGGTCCTCCAGGCGGAGTGTGGATGTCGTAGCCTGGCTCGCGAGATCGCGCAGAGTTTTTGCCGTTTGCAACACAGCGGATCGTGTAGCGTTCTCCGAGACCGTGGCTTTCTCGAGTTGCTCCGCATTCCGCCGTAGGAAACCCGAGACTGTCTCCGGCTCGAAGCCTTCGGCGGATCGAGACTTTGACGAGGGCTGCTCCGTTCCCGCGCCCACCGCGGCTTCTTTCATGTCTTCGGCTGCTGCCAGCACCTCCTGCGAGCAATACGCCAGGCTGTTTATCTTTTTGGTCTTGGTGGGGCGCTGGTCGTAGCGGTCGAACGCAGAGTCGATCCCGCGCAACACGGCAGCCAGGGGAATGCCCGCATCCTTCCAGGTTTCAATCAGTGCCCAGTCCAGGGTGGAGAGCAGCAGGCCCGCCCCGCGGCGCTGCAGATAACGCTCCTCAATTTCGGTGAAGTAGTTGAAGTAGTTGTCCACAGCGAGTCAACGTGCGGTGCGCGAGGCGGGCGTCGCGGCAGATCCACTTCCATTCTTGGACTTCGCCTGCGGCGTCTTGGAACCCTTGGAATTCGTCTTGGCCGGGGCCCTCTCTTTGCGCGAAGTGGCGTTGCGTTCCCAGATAATCCGGAGACCTTCGAGGGTAAGGAAATCGTCCACCTGCTTGATATATTTCGATCCCTTGCCGATCATTGGGCCGAGGCCGCCGGTGGCAACGACGTGCGTTTCCTGGCCGAGTTCGCCGAGCAGGAGTTCGAGAATGCCATCGACCAGGCCGAGATATCCGTAATAGAGACCGGATTGCAGGCTGGCAACTGTGTTTGTGCCAACGACGCGCGGGGGCTTCCGGATTTCCACGCGGGGCAGGCGAGCCGTGCGGTCAAAGAGCGCGTCGGCAGAGATGCCGATCCCCGGACAGATCACTCCCCCGAGATATTCGCCTTTGCCGGAGACGCAGTCAAACGTTGTGGCGGTGCCGAAGTCCACGATCACGCAAGGCGTCCCATACTTTTCAATGGCGGCGACGGCGTTCACAATACGGTCGGCGCCGACCTCCGCCGGGTTATCGTAGTGCACCGGCATGCCAGTCTTGACGCCGGGCTCAATGAACAGCGGCCGCAGATTAAAGTAACGCTCGCAAACCTGGCGCAGAACAGGATCCAGCGGGGGAACCACGGACGACACAACGATTCCGTGGATGCCTTTCGATTCGAGGCCGGCCATCGAAAACAGGTTGCGAAACAGGACGCCATATTCATCGACCGTACTGCGCCGTGACGTGGCCACGCGCCAGTTGGCCAGCAGGCGCTCGTAACGCGGAGATTCTTCCTCCGCGCCCCCGCCCGGCTGTAGGGAGGGTGCGAATACGCCTAGAACCGTGTTTGTGTTTCCGACGTCAATGACCAGCAACATAGTTTTTCTGGCGAACCATCGAGCCGGCAAGCCCGGCCTGATCCCAGTCGAAGGAAAGCCCGCGCTACCTTTCCCTCACCGTCCCGCTTAAAACCGTTTGCACTCCATGGGCGGTTCGCACTTGCAGGAACCCGCGGGCATCCAGCCCTTCCGTCGTCCCTTCGAACGCCGAGCCGTTCTCTTCAATGCGAACTTTCTTGCCGTGCAACCACGAGGAATTTTCCGCAAAGCGCCGCAGAATCGATTCCTTACCGTCAGGATTTTGCAGGAACTGTCGGTATTCGCGATCGAGCGATTTTAACAAAGCCACCAGCAGTTCGACTCGGGACCACTCGCTGCCGCTCACCAGCCGCAGCGACGTAGCCTGGAGTTCTTTGGGAAAATTCGCCTGGTTCACATTGATGCCGATTCCCACCACCACATAGCGCACGCGCGTGGCTTCGGCATTCATCTCGGTGAGTATTCCACAAACTTTCTTGCCGTCAATGAGAACGTCGTTCGGCCATTTCAAATTCGGCTGCAGTCGCGAATCGGTTTGCCGGATCGCAGCCTGCGCCGCGAGTCCCGCCATCAGAGACAGCACCAGCACGTCGGAAGGCGGCAGCGGGGGCCGCAGCACTGCCGAGCAGTAGATTCCGCTCGATCGCGGAGACTGCCAGGTATTAGCCCCGCGTCCCCGTCCGGATGTCTGTTCTTCCGCGAGGAACACGCTGCCCTCGGGAGCGCCTTCGGACGCGGCTGCCATGGCGGCCGTATTGGTGGAACCAATCTTGTAGAAATGATGCAGGTGCACTTCGAAAAGCGTGCCCCGCAGCATGGGCCGGAGGATCTCTGGAAGCAGCAGATCGGGCACGGCGCGCAACCGGTAGCCGGTGGCGGGATGTCCCGCCACATCCACTCCCAGCCCGCGCAATTGCTGAATCAGGCGCCAGACTTCCGAACGGCTGGAAGAAATTTCCTCCGCGATCTTCGTGCCGCTGACCACCACGGTGGCGTGCTGCATCAATAAACGCACGATCAAGCCGAGGCGAACATCGGTCTGCTGCTGCAGGGGCGCGAGCGCCTGCGATTTTCTGGTCGCCCGTGTTGTGGCCTTTTTAGAGATGCGGAGATTATGCGCGAATTGACGCTGCCGCGTCTACGTGGGAACCACGCGCATGCTCATGTCGACGGCCTGCGCCGAGTGCGTGAGCAAGCCAACGGAGATGAAATCGACCCCAGTCTCGGCATAGGCGCGCACATTCTCCAGCCGAATGCCTCCCGAGCACTCGATGGGAATGCGGCGTTCCCCTGTTTGCGCCTGCGAGCAGCGTTCTACCGCGCGCCGCACGTCCTCGGGCGACATGTTATCGAGCAGAATAGCCTCGGCTCCATTGGCAAGAGCCTGCTCCAGATCGTCGAAACTGCGTACTTCGACTTCGATCGGCTGAGATCCACGGCGGTTGCGGTGGGCGCGCTCCAGAGCCGGAGCAATTCCTCCAGCTAGAGCGATGTGGTTATTCTTGATCAGCACGCCATCGGACAGATCGAGGCGGTGGTTCTGCCCTCCGCCGCATCGCACCGCATACTTGTCGATCACCCGCATGCCTGGCGCGGTCTTGCGCGTGTCAAGAATCCGCGCTCGGGTGCCGGCCACTGCCTCCACAAACTTGCGCGTGAGCGTCGCAATGCCGCTCATCCGCTGAAGAAAATTGAGGATCACTCGCTCGCAGGAAAGAACCACGCGCGCATTGTGCCGGATCACCGCCACGGATTGTCCCTTGTGCAGGCGTATTCCATCGAAGATTTCGGGGTGCGTCGTCACCTCGTAGTGCGCCGTGACTGCCCCATCCAGAGCCGCATAGACATCGAGAATCCGCGCCACACAGCCGATTCCAGCCAGGATGCAATCTTGCTTGGCGATGATCGTGGCCGATGCGCGCTGGTTGGGATCGATGCAGGCATAACTCGTTGCATCGCGCGTGGCGCGATCCTCCTGCAGCGCGTTCTCGAGAATTGCGGTAAGGCGTCTTGAGTTCCAGTCCATAAAAAGCGGTGCTCAGTAGTCAGGCTAGTTGTCAGTGTGAACCATGTAGGGACAGCCGCCCTCGGCTGTCCGCGGGTCGAAGACCCGCCTCATCCTCAACGACAGCCTAACTCTTTCATCTTGCTCAGAGTTTTTTCTTTCAGCACCGCGAGTTCCTGCTGTTGCCTGCGGAGATTCTCCACTACCATGGCCGGCGCCTTGGCAAGGAACTGCTCGTTGCCAAGCTGCTTCTGCCCGCTGCCGATTCCCTTTTCCAGCCGCTCCAACTCTTTGTTGAGGCGCTCGCATTCCGCGCCGATGTCGATCTTCCGCTCGTAAATCACATGCACATCAAAACGCGCGGTGCTTCGAGATCCCGCCAGCTTCGCGAGAGAATTCTCTACAAACGTGATCTTCTCGACACTCCCCAGCCGCTCCACCGCGCCCCGATTGTGCTCAACCATCGCCCGAATTGCAGGCTCATGTGCGAACACCTGGATCGGAACTCTCACCTTGGGCTCGACTTTTAGCTCGGCGCGCAGATTGCGCACGCTCACGATCAGGTCCTGCAGTATCGCCATCTCCGTTTCGGCCGCAAGATCGAACTGCTTCTGATCCGCCTGTGGGTAGGGCATCAGCGCAATAGACTTCGCCGGCGCCTTGCCTTCGTAGATCGCCTGCCAGATTTCTTCCGTGATAAACGGCATCACCGGATGCAGCAGGCGCAGCGCCGCGTCGAACAGGTTGACCAGGTTCGCGCACGCTACTTTAGCCGTATTCGTGTCGCCGCCCTCTTCGAAGTTCAATCGTGGCTTGATCAACTCCAGATACCAATCGCAGAACTCGCCCCAGAAAAAGTCGTAAATGCGATTGGCCGCCTCGTGGAACCGGAAAGTCTCTAAGGCCCCGTGTACGTCAGCGGCAACCCGGTTGAAGCGCGACAAGATCCACCGATCTTCAAGCGCTGAAACCTGGAATCCAGCAACGCCCGTGTGGGGACAGCCGCCATCGGCTGTCCCGGGCCGCAGCCCCGGCTCGACCCGATCCACATTCATGAACATGAATCGCGCCGCATTCCAGATCTTGTTAGCAAACGCGCGGTACCCGTCGGTCCGGCTCTCGTTGAACGCAATATCGGTTCCCGGCGCGGCCATAGCAGCCAAGGTGAACCGCGTCGCGTCCGTGCCAAATCGCTCGATGATCTCCAGCGGATCGATCACGTTGCCCTTGGTCTTCGACATCTTCTGGCGCTCGGCATCGCGCACCAGCGCGTGAATGTAGACCTGCCGGAACGGCACGCTGTCGTTCTTCTTGTCGCCCCAGCCGCTGGCCTTCTTGATCGCCGGATCCTGCTCGTGCCCTTGCATGAAGTGGCAGCCAAACATGATCATCCGTGCCACCCAGAAGAACAAAATTTCATAGGCGGTGATCAGCAGCGTCGTCGGATAAAAAACTTCCTGGTCTCGCGTCTTCTCGGGCCAACCGAGCGTCGTAAACGGCAGTAGCCCGGACGAAAACCACGTATCGAGCACGTCCGAAACCTGCTCCAGCTTGGTCCCTCCGCATTTCGTGCAGTTCGCCGGCGCTTCGCGCGCGACAATCACTTCCTTGCAGCCTTCGCAAGTCCATGCGGGAATACGATGTCCCCACCACAGCTGGCGCGAGATGCACCAGTCGTAGATGTTGTTCATCCAGTTCAGATAGACCTGGCGGTGGTTCTCGGGAACAATCGTGATCTCGCCGCTCTCTACGGCCTCTTTGGCGCGCTCCGCCAGCGGCTTGATCTTGATGAACCACTGCAGGGACAATCGCGGCTCCACGATCGTGCCGCAACGGTCGCACTTGCCGATCGCGAGCGCGTAGTCCTTTTCGGCGACCAGAAATCCCTGCTCTTTCAAATCCTGCAGCACGCGCTTGCGGGCTTCAAAGCGGTCCAGCCCCGCATACCCGCCGGCATTCTCGTTCATGTGCGCGTGCTCGTCCATGACATTGATCTGCGGCAGATGGTGGCGCAGGCCCGCCTGAAAGTCGTTAGGATCGTGCGCCGGCGTGACCTTCACCGCGCCCGTGCCGAACTCGGGCTGCGCCAGTTCATCGGTGATGATCGGAATCTCGCGATTCATCAGCGGCAACAGAGCTTTCTTGCCGTGCAGATGCGTATAGCGCTCGTCCTTCGCGTTCACCGCAATCGCGGTATCGCCCAACATCGTCTCCGGACGCGTAGTCGCAACCGTGATGAATTCCTTCGTTCCGATCACCGGATACCGAATCTCCCACAACTTCCCCTGAACGTCCTCGTGCTTGACCTCCAGATCGGAGATCGCCGTCTCGTGCCAGGGGCACCAGTTAACGATGTAATGTCCGCGATAGATCAGGCCTTCTTCATAGAGCCGAACGAACACTTCGCGCACCGCCCGCGAAAGATTCTCGTCCATGGTGAAGTACTCGCGGTCCCAGTCGACGGACGCACCCAGGCGCTTCATCTGGTCGAGAATGGCGCCGCCGTACTCGCGCTTCCACTCCCATACCCGCTCGATGAATTTTTCGCGGCCCATTTCACGCCGCTTCTTGCCTTCCTTCTCGAGCTGCTTCTCCACCATCATCTGCGTCGCGATGCCGGCATGATCGGTGCCCGGAAGCCACAGCGTGATGAAGCCGCGCATGCGATGCCAGCGCACGATGATGTCCATCTGCGTCTGGTTCAGCATGTGCCCCATGTGCAGGCGGCCGGTGACGTTGGGCGGAGGCAGCAGCAACGTGAACACGGGACGCGTCTCGCCCGGCTTTGGCGTAGGCACCGAGAAGAGCTTTTCTTTGATCCAGTAGTCGGCCCAGCGCGTCTCAATCGCGCCCGGCTCGTAGGCTTTGGGCAGGTCGTGCGGCATAGAAACATTCAGCACTCAGACGCCGGCAATCAGCCAGTCGAAAAATAAACATGTCATCCCGAGCCGAGCAACAGTGTGAAACGAAACTGCTGCCCAGTCGAGGGACTTGGCACGACTGAACTGCTGAGTGCTGACTGCTGAGTGCTGCTTTGATCTTACAGGCGCAAGAAAAGAAGGGTCAAACCATCCAAACGACAAGGAACAGGGCAAGCATGGAAGCAAACGAGCCTCCATAAGGGCCTCCGCACCGTACAGTCGAATGGACGGGGAATCGGAGAAATCCCGTTAACGTTGGCCCATTCCCGTTATCTTCACATATATGCCGAGGATGTAAACCAGCCCCAGGAAGACCACCGCTACCGTGGTTCTCATCACGCCGATCTTCTCGTGCCGCACGATGAACCCACCTTCTCGATCCCACGAGGTGATCCCATCGCGCGACAGCACAGATTCTGCGTGCAACAGCGTAAACAACGATATGTGAGGGTGCCCCGTCCTTCTCGCGTTTTGTGCGAGAGGGCGGGGACGTTGACTTTCCCCCACCTGTATCGTCAGTCCCATTCCCAACCTCTCCCGCCTTCGTGCCGTCCACTGCGATTCAATTTCCACGGCCCCGTCGTGAGGGTGCCCCGTCCTTCTCGCGTTTTGTGCGAGAGGGCGGGGACGTTGACTTTCCCCCACCTGTATCGTTCAGTTCCATTCCCAACCGCTCCCGCCTTCGTGCCGTCCACTGCGATTCAATTTCCACGGACCCGTCGTGAGGGTGCCCCGTCCTTCTCGCGTTTTGTGCGAGAGGGCGGGGACGTTGACTTCCCCCACCTGTACCGTCAGTTCCATTCCCAACCGCTCCCGCCTTCGTGCCGTCCACTGCGATTCAATTTCCACGGACCGTCCGCTCCGGTTGCATAGTGGCAAAAGCTGCTCCACACCCAGTCCTCCGGGCGCTCGACCAGTCCTCGCTTCACAGGATTGCGATGAATGTAGCGCAACTTCTCCACCCGCTTGGCTTCGCTCCGAACGTTGAAGTCATAGT